>OLRB01001100.1_pt1 | contig 12577 bp, 28 predicted proteins | sample 1672751 | NCBI WGS metagenome assembly OLRB01 (sample SAMEA3136720, study PRJEB25190) | human gut metagenome | biome: human gut; feature: human-associated habitat; material: faeces | place: Austria | collected 2013
CATAAAGAAATCTATGAATTTATGAAAAATAAATGGATGAAACGATTGCAAAAATTAACAAAAAATAATCATGTATCATAATATAAATCATAATAATATAAGCAATTTTATCTAAAAAGGAGTATGTATGAATAAAACTTTTAAGCGTTTTGCAGCTATATTAAGTGTGGTTGCCCTAGTAGGTGCAATATTTATAGGCTGCGGTAAATCAGAAGCTAAAAAAGATAGTACATCAAAGGGAACTACAAGTACTGATGAAGCAAATTTACAAACTGTTAGATTAAATGAAGTTGTAAGATCTGTATTTTATGCTCCAATGTATGTTGCAATAAATGAAGGCTTTTTTGAAGAAGAAGGACTTAATATTGATTTATCTACAGGACAAGGTGCCGATGCAACATATTCTAATATACAACATATGTCCATTAAAGAAATAAGGCTGTAGAATCAACTACAGCCTTGCTTTATATCCAACTTCATTTTTTTCACTATCATAAGTAAAATATTCAATTAGATTCATTATTAATTTTCTTTTGGTTTCTACATCTTCTATTAAATCAATTGTAGCCTTAAATGTATTAAGATTTTCAATATATAACTTTTGCTTTGTTAACACATCTTCAACATCAAACATTGATAAATTAATTTGATTTATTTTTTTATCAATATCTTCATTTTCAGATTTTATTTTTTTTATTTCTGATTGGATCATAGATAAGATTTCAATATCATCAATCAATGCTAACTTTTTAATTAAACCTTGTAATAATTTATTATTTTCAGATAATGCCTTATTTAAAGCAGTTAATTCTCTTTTTAATTTGCTATTATTATTTTTAGCAGTAGAAATATTAATAATATCTTCAATATTTAAATTTTTTAATAAGTCTATAACAAACTCTTCTAATTCATCAGCATTAATCATTTTGCAAGCACATCTATTAGCAGCTCTATTTTTTAACTCACATCTATATGATCTATAATATATTCCTTTGTAAGTTCTACTCCAGGAGCACATACTTGAACCACATTTTGCACATTTAAGAATACCAGATAATAAAAATTTATTACCAGTAGCTTTTCTTGGTGATGATTTACTTTTTATTTCATCCAAAATATTTTGGCAGTTTACCCATTCAGCACCAGGTATAATTGCTGGATGTTTACCAGTAGCTATAATCCATTCATCAATTGGATTTTCTTTTTTTCCACCTTTTCTTTTATTATAAACCATTAGTCCAAGCTCTTTATTATTAGTGCAATTTAAAGTTGAATCTTTATTTTCAAAATATTTTATAGCATCTTCATCACAAGAACAGTAAACAGGATTCTTTAATATTTGCAATACTGTATTTCTGCTAAAATCACCGCCATTTTTGCCTTTTATAGAATTAGAACATAAATACCTTGCAATTGGAACAGTACTTTTATATTGAGGATATAGCTTATATATAAGCTTTACTATTTCAATTTCATCTTCAACAACTTCTAATTTATACATTTTTTTATTATTTTCAGTTATTTGAACTGATTTGAATCCAAGTGGAGGAGTACCGCCTAACCAACGCCCAGTACGAGAAAGTTCAAGCATATTATCTTTTATACGTTCTGCTATTGTTTCACGTTCTATTTGTGCAAATGTAGCACTAATATTAATCATTGCTCTACCCATTATAGTGCTAGTGTCAAATTGCTCTGTGATGCTTATAAAAGCTATATTATTTTCTTCTAAGATTTTATACGTAGAAGAAAAGTCAGCAACGTTACGAGCTATTCTATCTAATCTATAACAGATAAGAGCTGTGAACCTTTTTAATTTTGCATCAGCCATCATTTTAATGAATTGAGGTCTATTAATATTTCCACCAGACCATCCTTCATCTTCATAAATTAAAAAGTTAACTTCTTCATTAGTTGTATTAGTAAAATATTTTTTACAAAGTTCTATTTGATTAGAAATAGATTCCCCTTTTTTAGTAGCTTTTGATTTTCTTGCATAGATAGCAACATTCATCTATATCACCTCGCTGTATATTATTGACTAAAAAAATTCCATTATTCCAAAATTAGGACAGAAGTATATAATATAGTTATTAATTTTATAGCATGTCCCATACTTACTCTTATAATATTCGATAGCTTCCAGTAAAAACCATTCTGGAATTTCTAAAAATTCAGCAAGTTCATATCTTCCTTTCACTCCAGCTTTATGAGCATTAATTAACTGATCTATTCCAACAAGTCTTTCATACGCCCATGCTCTTGCTTTAAGTTCTTGTTTAACGTTTCTTATATCACTTTGGTCAATTATATCTCCATATGTAGTAAAATGATGACCTAGCTCTTCTGCAAGTATACAAGCTTTTTCATTGTTAGTTTCTATTCTAGAATCTATTATTATTTTATTGTTTTTATACAAACCCTTAAATCCATATTTCAGGGGTTTTTCTTTAATTTTTACATGTTTATCATATTTAATCATAAGTTTCTCATATTCCATTGTGTTTTCCCTTTCTTTGCCGAATATATGTTCGATTGGTGAGTAAAATAAAAAGGCTTATAGCCTTTTTAAATAAGTTTTAAAAATTCTTCTTCAGGTAATATTTTAATATGATGTCCATTTTCTATATATTCTAAAGCTGTTCTCTCTTTAGTACTTTTACCATCTGGGCCAACAACTTTAAGATCTTGAACACCAACAATTAAAAAATCTACTTTCTTAGAAATACCACTTTTAAGCTGTCCGCCTAAATCTACAACACATTGCATAGCTGTATGTAAAGTAATTTTTTGAAGAGTTCCAGTAAAAAGAACGTTTTTATTATAAAATATATGTGTAGTATCAAACTCTGTTTTAGTAGTAGTAATATCTTTTATATTAATTTTTTTAGATATAGCTCTTTTAGTAATTGACTTCTTCTCTTTAGATGGAATAACATCGTTTAGAAGTTTAATATCTAAATGACTATATATAATTATTCTTTCATCCATACGAAGTGAATTTAAATGTTCGTTTGCTTTTATAAATACATTTGCACATGCAATAGCATCATCAGAAGCGGTATGATGATTTAATAAATCAACTCCAAAATATTTACAACTTTCTTCTAAAGAAGCATTTTTTGAAATGTTCATCAACTGTGTGCAAAGTTGCATCGAACAAACATATTTTAATCTAGGTATGTTAAGCTTATATTTATATAAGCAATTATATAAAACATTCATATCATATGAAGCATTAAATGCAACTAATAATTCATCATCAAAATAATGTGATATTTGTGGCCATAGTTCTGAAAAAGTTGGAGAGGAAGCTACAGTATCTGCAGTTATCCCATGTATATCAACAGCGTAAGGATTAAATTCTAGTGTAGGTGGCTTAATTAAAGAGTAGAATTCATCTACAATAACATTATTTTTAACTGCAGCTATTCCAATAGAGCAAGCACTATTAAAATTATTATTTGCAGTTTCAAAGTCTATAGCGATAAAATCATATTTTCCCATTTTATTCTCCCCCTGAGATTATATTAAATACAAATTCCATGAAATTTGTACAATTTTTTTAAGGTTGTATTAATTAAATCACTTCTAAATTTTTCAAGAAACGCTTCTATATCTTTTATTTCACTTTTATATTTTGCTTCCATCTTTTTATTAAGTAGAGTGGTATTGTATCTATTATAGATACTATTTATTGATTCTTTAGTAAACCAGTCATATATGGAAAACATATTTTCTTTTAAGCTACTTTCCATTTCATCAGTAATAGTGCCATCTTTAATGTTTAGCAAAAGTGTTAAAGTTGAGTTTCTGCTAGAGCAAATCATTCTAAAACATTCAGAAGTTTTATCCATATCTATATCAGTACGTAGTTTTTCATTTTTTCTCCAACGATTATTTAGGCTATTAATAATTTGTTGTTCCATTGCTTCAATCATTTTACCCCATCCCTTTAATAATTATTTTAGATTTACTTAAATTTCAATTATTCGTCATCAAATTCACTAAAAATAAAATCAATGTAATTTTTGATTTTCTCCATCTTTTTAGGTGTAATATCTTTACCTTTTAAGTGAGCTGCTATTGTTTCTACTTCTGGAGAAAGTTTAGATTCCTTATTCTCATTTTTTAAATTAGGTGTTTTTATATCGCTTACACCCATTAAGTAATCTATAGAAACATCGAAGTATTCTGTTAGCAGTCTTATTATATCGCCTTTTGGTTCTCTTCCATTTTCATATCTTGAAATTGTAGATTTGGCACTACCAATATTATTGGCAAGTTGCTCAACTGTAAGTTGTTTTTCTTTTCTTAATTCTTTCAATCTTTCTGCAAAAGTTGCCATTTGAACACCTCCATAAATAAAATTATAAAGCTCAATAACCATATTGGGAATAATTGTACCCGATTTCAGTATTTTTTTTGTAAAAAAAGGTTGACAAGTTCCCGAAATGGGAATATAGTATAAATATAGTTATTCCCAAATGGGATTAAGGAGGTGGTGGAATGATTAACTTAAGAAGATTAAAAGGGTTAAGGGTAGAGCATGATTTAACCCAAGAGGAATTTGCTTCATGGATTGGAATGCCTATATCTACATATAGAAAGAAGGAGTTAGGTTTAAGTCCAATACAATTAGAAGAAGCTTATAAAATATCACAACTATTTGGTGAAAGTATAGAGGATATTTTTTTTAACAACAAAGTTCCCAAGTGGGAATAAACAATATACAAATATAGTTTAACCAAAAATATAAATTTGAATATTATATATAAATAAATTAATGAGGTAGAGAAATGGCACTGGGGAAGGAAGTATTTACAAGTCCAAAAACTAAATTAAAAGCTGTTTGTCTAAATCCTACAGATGATCCACAAAAGATAAAAGAATTTAGTGAAAGATTTTATAAATCATTATCTGATGCTCTAGAAATTACATTTGGAGAAGCGTGGGCAATAGAAGTTTATAAAAAAATGGGTTGGACAGAAGATGATTTTAAAAATAAATAGGAGGGCGTATGAATTACGAGGAGAGAAAGCAATTAAAGAAGGAAATAGTTGAAAGGATAATTGAAGCTAATCCAAAAGCAACACCAAACTTTACAATTACATTACTTGATGAAATTAAAGAGAGTATTGTGAGTGCTGCAATGAATACTATTTTAACTAAATAGGAGGTGAAAGTGATGAATGAATTAAAAGTTAAGGAACTGGTACTTAAGATAATGAATTCAGCAATTGAGAAAACATTTTGTACAGAGCATGATGTGTTTGTTAATTTTAGTGCACATACAAAAGCATTAGAAATAGTTATTCATAAAAATGGATGGGAGAAGCGTAGTGAGCGTTTAGAAGAACCTATTTATAAATTTATATATTTAGTTGCCCCATTTGAAGGGTATAAACCAGAAATACCAGTGCTAGAGGAATTGGAAAAGATTTTAAATTATATAAATGAACTTTAAACATAAGACAAGCAAGGCTGAAAAGCCTTTTTAAATGGTCGAATGTGCGAAAAATGATGTAGAAAATTAGATAAGCAAAGATATTAAAGGCGATAAGCCTTTTAAAAATAACATAATGGCGAAAAATACCGTTGAATGCAAAGGTAATGGAGGGATAAACAATGGAAAATGTAAAACATAAAAGAAAAGAAGGAGTTCAGTTATTTGTTAATAAAGAATTAGAACTTGAAGTAAGAGCAGTAGAGATTGATGGTGAAGGTTGGTTAGTTGGTAAGGATGTAGCAGAAGTTTTAGGTTATGCAAAGCCAAGAAATGCTATTGCAACTCATGTTGATGAAGAAGATAAAATGGGGGCCCTAATTCAAGGCGACCTTGGAGGGGTTCAAGAAATGACAGTTATAAATGAAAGTGGATTGTATTCATTAGTTTTAAGAAGTAAGTTACCAGGAGCAAAGAAATTTAAAAGATGGGTAACAGCAGAAGTATTACCACAGATAAGAAAAACTGGTGGATATATAGCAGTAAATGAAAATGATGATGAAGCTTCAATCATGGCAAGAGCATTAATGATAGCTCAAAATACTTTAAATAAGAAAGATGAATTATTAAAGGCTAAGGATCAGGAAATAAAAGTTATATCAGAAGAGTTAGGTCAAAAGAATAGATTTATAAATCAGTTAGCAGCATCAGAAAATACTTTATTAGTTAGAGAAGTTGCAAAAGTTGCATCTAAAGCAGATGTAGTAATTGGTGAAAAAAGATTATGGTCCAAGCTTAGAGAATGGGGGTTGATTTTTAAGAACTCAACAGAGCCAAAGCAATGTGGAATTGATAAAGGGTATTTTGAAGTTAATGAAGGTACTAAAGAAACTAAAGGGAAGGTGTTTACTTATAGAACTACTAGAGTTACTGGTAAAGGACAAGCTTATATTATAGACAGATTACTTAAAGAAATTTAATGAGGTGAATTTATGGAAGGTTTTAATTGGTGGGGAACATTTACGTTTGTTATGCCAATAGCTCTAGTAATAATAATCGGAGTTATAGCAATAATTACATCTATTTTAGATGGAATAGATAAGTTAATAAAGAGAATTGGGAGGTAATAATGATGGAAGATTTAAGGTTTAAACTTGAACAAGCTATTGAAATGTATGGGACTATGGATAAAAAGGTTTTAGAGCTTAGTCAAAAATTAGATATAGAAATGTGTAATGCACAAAAAAGAATATTGTTAAGAGGTAGCAAATGATTGAATTTGTTAGTAGTAAAGAGATAAGTTTAAAAGAAAAAATAATAGCAAGAATAACTAGATTAGAAAGTTATATTCATGAAGATGATACACCAGCAATAGTTAAAGATGTATTTAAAAATGAATTAGAACATTTAAGAGCAGAATTAAAGAGGAGCTAGAATGAAAAAATTGAAGAAATTAACAAGAGAACAAAGAAATTATTTAATTAGGGAGGGGTTAAACCCAGATGATTTTCTAATAGAACGATCTACAGCAGAGAGTTATGTTTTCTATAACATACATACAAAAATGTTATGGGATATGAGGAGATAGCAATGTTGAAATTAAGAGATTATATAGAAATTGCTAGATTAGCACAAGAATTAGTTGAGGAGCAAGGTTTAAGCTATAAAACTGCTATAGAAGGAGCAAAAGAAAAGTTACTATCTGGTAGAGTGGGTTCTCATAAGTCAGATAATAACCTTTCAAAACAATGCAAAGACAGTATAACAGAAAATTAAAATAATTGAAACCAGGAGGAAGTAAATAATGAATATGTTATTACAAAATGATTTACAAGAAGTAAAAAAGGAATTTAAAGTAACCGACTTGCAAGATGCTACATGGGCATTAAGAAAGTTAAGAGCTGTAAATGAAAAGATGAATGAAATTAATACTATAGCAGTTGAAGAAATATCAAGAATTAATGAGTGGGCAGAAAAAGAAGTTAAATCATTAAATGCTGATAAGGAATATTTTGAGGGATTATTAAGTGCTTTTTACATAGAGGAAAGAGCTAAAGATAAGAAGTTTAAGCTATCAACTCCATATGGAAAAGTGACAGCAAGAAAAACATCTAAATATATCTATGAAGATGAACAAGCAATAATGGATTATTGCAATATGAACGAAATAGATGTAATCAGAGTTAAAGAAGAGTTAGATAAGACTTCATTTAAGAAGCTTTGTAAAGATGGTGTAAATCAAGAAACAGGTGAAGTTGTTCCTGGAGTAAGAGTAGAAACTGTAGAGAGTATTAGTGTAAAAACTGAATAGGAGGACTTTAGATGAATTTATATGAAAAGTTAGTTGAGATTAGAAAAGAAGTTATAAACTTCTCTAAAGATACAGAAGGATATGGTTATAAATATGTAAGTGGCAGCCAAGCTATAGCAAAGATAAGAGATAAGATGGACCAGTTAGGAATAATATTAGTTCCAGGAGTAGGAGATACAATTACATCTACTTATGATTATGTAAATGCTAAAGGTAAAGAGTGTACAGACCATATAGTATCTGGAGATATGTCTTATACATGGATTAATGCAGAAGAACCGAGTGAAACATTAACAGTACCATGGAAGATATATGGTGCACAAGATGATATATCAAAGGCATTTGGTAGTGGTTTAACATATTCAGAAAGATACTTCATATTAAAGTTTTTCCAAGCACCTACTGATGATGCTGATCCAGATAATAGAGATACATCTAATAGAGGAACTGGAGCTAAAAAAGGATTAAGCGAAGCGCAAGTAAAAAGATTATATGCAATTGCTAATACAGCAGGATATGATAAAAAAACAATTCAACAAATGGTAACTGCTAAATATAACAAGGCAGTAGAGCAGTTAACTAAAGTAGAATATGACCATGTTTGTAACGGATTGGAGGGTAAGAAGTAATGCAAAGAGCAAAGATTTACTTTGATAAGAAGGAGTACAGACTTGATGTAAATAATTATGGTAGCAATATAGAGGTGTTACTAGATAATAATGTAACAGAAACTAAGTTAATTATAGATACTGATTTAGCTAGCAATTTAGCGGAGGAGTTATTAGCAGCTAATGGAGAGAAAACTACAGTTGATTGGGAAGATGAAGTAGCAAAGTTACAAGAAGAAATTGAATATTATAAGGACATCATAGAAGCAAAAGAGCAACATGAAGATTTAATAAGAGAAAAGTTCTTTGATAGCACTTATTAGAAAGAGGTAGTTAATATGTCAGAAGGGTGGATAAAACTTCATAGATGTTTATTTAATAAGGCTATATGGCAAAATTCCACTCCCGAACAAAAGGTAATACTTATTACCCTTCTAGGAATGGCAAATCATAAGGGAAAAGAATGGGAATGGAAAGGAAAGCAATTTAAGGCTGAACCAGGTATGTTAGTAACTTCACTTGATAGCATTTGTATAAGGTGTGGTAAAGGAATTTCAGTTCAAAATGTCAGAAGTGCATTGAATAAATTTGAAAAATACGAATTTCTAACACAAGAGGTAACAAAGACAGGAAGGCTCATAAACATAGTAAATTGGGGTGTTTATCAAGGTGGATTTGAAGAAGGTAACAAAGATACTAACAAAGAGGTAACAAACGACCAACAAAGCACTAACAAAGAGGTAACAAAGAGCCAACAAACAGGTAACAAAGAGGTAACAACTAACAAGAATGATAAGAATATTAATAATGATAATAATGTTAGAGAAAGAGAAGAATGGGAAGAAGTAGAAGAAGAAAAATCACCTTCACTTCCACCCCTTTCATTCCCAACCCAAACCCATGAAAAATTTTATGAGCAATGGGGAGAAGTTGCATATAGAACATGGTTTTATGATGCAGTAATAGTTGAAGGTGAAATTATTAATATATCATCACCAGATGGCTTTAAAAATGAAATTTTAAGAAGTAAATATAAAGATTATTTAGAAAGAATAACAGGCAAGAAAGTAGAGATAGGTGGTTAATTTGAAAGCATGGGAAAGTATGACTAATGCTGAAAGAGCAGCACAAACTTATAGGGATATAAAGTTAAGGCAAGAGAGAAGAAGAGCAGGAGTAAGAGAAGCAAATAACTTTATGTTTAACAATATTCTTAAAGCTAAAAGAAATAGGGACAAGATTACGGCCAAGAAGTATAGGCAAAGGTGGTAATTATGAGCTTTGAAGATGAATATAAGGAAGAAGCTTTACAGTATATCAATATTGTTAAGAGATTTGGATCATTACAAGAGAATGATATAAGAGAAGCTTATAGATTAATGATTGATTCATTACAGGCTTATAATCGCTGGAGCAAGATTAAGTTAGACATAAAGAAAGACCTTAAAAGAGGAGAAAAGTCAGCATTAAAGGATAGGCTAGAAGAAATATGTAAGTATCTAAAAGAAGTTCACACAACTTCAAGAATGATATGGAGCAAGGCAAAAGATGATTTAAAGGTTAATAGAGAGGAGTAATAAAATGGCTTGCATAAGTGAAGATGAATTAAAAATATTTAAAGAATACTGCAGAATTAAAGGTGTAGAGAATACTTTTCTAAATTATATTATTTGGAAAGATAACATTGCATTAAATAAACTCAAAGCTAAATATTTTGCTAGAAATGATGGAGAGCAATAATGGTTGTAGTTGAAGGAAAAATAAAAGGTAAAGCTAGGCCACGCTTCAATAGTAAAACAGGAAGAGCATTTACTCCAGGGGATACTATTACATATGAAAACTGGATTAAATGTTGTTACCAGGAGCAAGATGGAAAGTTTATAGATGGGCCAGTAAGTGCAAGGATAGAGGTTTACTATAAAATACCTAAGAGTTATACGAAGAAACGTGTACAAGCTATAAGAGATGGGGTAGAAATGCCATTAAAGAAACCAGACTCGGATAATATAGCAAAAATAGTATTGGATAGTTTAAATAAAATTGCATTTGATGATGATGCTCAGGTAGTAGAGTTAACAGTGGTTAAGAAGTGGACTGAAGAGCAGGAAAGAATAGAGTTTGAATTGGAGGAAGTTAAAAATGAGAATTAATGAAAAGTATTCAATTGAAAGTGATGTTTTAAATGTAACAGTATATGAACATTCAGTAGTTAAAGAAAAGGAAAGTAAGAATTTGGGGAAAGAAGTTAAAAAGGCAGTAGGATATTTAACAACAATAGACCAAGCTTTTAAGTTTTTGATTGATAGAGAAGTAAAAGGAACTGGAATGGAAGATTTTAATACGATAATGAATAAAATCGCAGAATTAAGATTTGATATAGAGAGGATGTTAAAAAATGAATAAGGTGATTTTGATAGGACGTTTAACTAAGGATCCAGAGTTAAGATATGCAGCAGGAAGTGGAACAGCAGTTTGTAGATTTACTTTAGCAGTAGCAAGGCAGTTTAAAAAGGACGAAACAGATTTTATAAACTGTATAGCATTTAATAAACAAGGAGAAGCAATTGCTCAATATGTTACTAAGGGTAGGCAATTAGCAGTTATAGGGAACATAAGAACTGGTAGTTACGATGGACAAGATGGTATTAAGAGGTATACGACGGATGTAGTTGTAGAAAGCTTTGAATTTATAAGTAATAGTAATTCAAATAATAATCAAGGTAATGCAGAAACATGGAATCCGCAAGAGGATATGGGATTTGGTGAGGAAGTACCAACAGATTATGGAGATATGCCTTTCTAGGGGGAAATTATGAATAGAGCAGAAAGAAGAGCTAGAGAAAAAGAAAAGAAGAAAGATAGTAATAAGAAAGTTGAGGCTATGGCATGGTTTAGGTCATTGCCTCCTGCTAAACAAACATTGATAGATAGCTTAGTAAAAATTGAAGCAAGGAAAGAGAATGATAGCTTATTAAAAGCAATTGATAGATGTTTTAGTGCAGCAGTTTTTGAAGAACTTGAAAACTTAGAGTGGGAAGATGTTAAAAGAATTATAGATAAAAGCGCAGAGTTGATGCTAGATGATGCACATAAAATGAAAAATTTAAAAGAAAGTTTAGGAGGAAGTTACGATATGGCGATAAAGAAAATAAATGAAGAAATGGCACCAGAGGTTGAAAAGAGGGTAAGGGAGTTAATCAAAGATGGATATAATCAAAAAGTTAGTGTAAAGATGCTAATAGAAGAGTTTAACACTCTTAGTACAGCTATGTTAACTAATGCTTATAAAAGGACTAAGGCTATAGTTTCAGAAGAAGAAAAGTTAAAGAAGATAGCAGAGCAAGAAGAAAAAGAAAAAGATGTATCTAATAGAATAAAAGAAGTTTTAGGAGAACCAGATAAAGAATTAGAAGATGCATTAGAGTATATTTTTAAAGATGAATTAAAAGAAGATGTTAAGGAAAGTGTTAAGAGTGAAAATAAGGCTCATACAGAAGAAAAAGAAGATAAAGGTATAAATATACCTAAAGAAGTAGAAAAAACTAATACAGAAGAGAATAATAAGGTGAAAACAACGGTTAAGAACAAGAATAGTAAATTAAAAGTTATTAAAGAAGTTACTAAAGTTATAGAAAGAGAAGTCCAAGGAGAATATGGTTTATATAACATAAAAGGATCAGTAGTAACAGTAGATGAAGAATTTGCATTCAGCAATGTAGAAGATGTTAACTGCTGGGCAAGTGCTGAAAGAGAAGATTTACTAAAACAAATGGAAGAGATTAAAGGGAAAATTAATCATATAAATTCATGTGAGAAGGAAGCTATAGAAGTTATAGAAACGTTTATGAATATTTAAGGCTTAAATAGGTAGTGTAGCACCTATTGGTACAAGCAGACTACGCCTTGCACCATGACTTGTACCAAATAAAAATGAAATTATTTTTAGAAAGGATTTAAGAATGGATAGAATAGATTATCAAAATAAAATATTAGACACAATAGATAATGCTTTAAATAATTTAAGTTCAGATGAATTTGATATTTTAATGCAAAGAATACAAGAATATATTGATGATTTAAATTAACGAATAATTTGAAATTATTGCGAAGGAGAGAAGAGAAGTGGAAATGACGTTGTTTACTAAAAACAAAGAAAATTGGACTAGATTTAAAGTGGGAGTAAAACAGATATATACAATTCCACCTAAGATA
>OLRB01001103.1_pt1 | contig 12552 bp, 10 predicted proteins | sample 1672751 | NCBI WGS metagenome assembly OLRB01 (sample SAMEA3136720, study PRJEB25190) | human gut metagenome | biome: human gut; feature: human-associated habitat; material: faeces | place: Austria | collected 2013
TATATAAACAGTAGATTTAAAGGAATATGTGGTGAATTTTAGGGTTGTTTTTATTTAACTATAAATTATAACAATCTTTTGTATCATACAACTTTTGTTTCTCTTCAACTACTCTTACAAGGTCTTGCCATTTTCCCACCCCTTTCATTTAAATACAACTTTTGTTTCTCTTCAACACAGCACACGCAATATGCAAAGAATTTAATGTAAAATTTAAATACAACTTTTGTTTCTCTTCAACTCTTAGGAGTTACATACAACTCGGTAAATAGCAGGCTATTTAAATACAACTTTTGTTTCTCTTCAACTTTAAATTTTTTTGACAACTAGATACACTTCGACTTATTTAAACACAACTTTTGTTTCTCTTCAACTTGTAACAGGTAGAATAGAACCACAGAATGCGAGCTATTTAAATACAACTTTTGTTTCTCTTCAACTATTATATAAATTCCGAAGGAAAATACTGTATAAAATTTAAATACAACTTTTGTTTCTCTTCAACACACGCCATAAAATATGGCTTGCATAAGTTATTACCATTTAAATACAACTTTTGTTTCTCTTCAACCATTCACTTGCTGCCTTACAAATAGGGCAAGCACCATTTAAATACAACTTTTGTTTCTCTTCAACACACGCCATAAAATATGGCTTGCATAAGTTATTACCATTTAAATACAACTTTTGTTTCTCTTCAACGTGAATACCACATTTTCTACCGAGTAACTTTCAGTCATTTAAATACAACTTTTGTTTCTCTTCAACTTTAAAATATGGAATGTTTGGTTATACATATAATAAATTTAAATACAACTTTTGTTTCTCTTCAACTAACTCTGTTTTCAAAAACGCCTTTTTCAATATTATATTTAAATACAACTTTTGTTTCTCTTCAACGAATTTTTTAATTCCTGTGCTCTTGCAGAACTTCCTATTTAAATACAACTTTTGTTTCTCTTCAACGAGTTAATTGCACAGAAATGGCAATTAGCGTAAGATTTAAATACAACTTTTGTTTCTCTTCAACTAGCCACTTACTGTGTGCAAAGAACCGGCATTAGTATTTAAATACAACTTTTGTTTCTCTTCAACTAAATACGAAGGCACTTATAAAGGCTTCCAAAATGCATTTAAATACAACTTTTGTTTCTCTTCAACAAACAAAATCTTTGATTCATTAACACAGAATGTTAAATTTAAATACAACTTTTGTTTCTCTTCAACCAGCTTAGAGATAGTAATAGTAAGGAGTGATAATAATTTAAATACAACTTTTGTTTCTCTTCAACTAATTAGGAGGAAATAATTATGAATACAACAAAATTATTTAAATACAACTTTTGTTTCTCTTCAACTAATCATATATTTGTGAGAAATGAAACAATTTATCTATTTAAATACAACTTTTGTTTCTCTTCAACGAAGGCAGGTGAAGGATATGAAGGCAACAAAGAAAAATTTAAATACACCTTTTGTTTCTCTTCAACTACTGCGAAACGTATGGGTGGTGGAAGATTATCTAATTTAAATACAACTTTTGTTTCTCTTCAACAAAATGTTGCAATTACAGAAAATCCGTACTATACTATTTAAATACAACTTTTGTTTCTCTTCAACAATTCAAGTGCAAATAAGATTTGCAAATTAATGAAATTTAAATACAACTTTTGTTTCTCTTCAACTTTTAAAACTGTGTTAGAATAATAGAAAAAAATACATATTTAAATACAACTTTTGTTTCTCTTCAACTTTTTATATAAAGTCCAATGAAAGGGGGTGGGCTATTTAAATACAACTTTTGTTTCTCTTCAACGCCCTCAACGGCTGCTTTAAATTCAACTTCATATTGATTTAAATACAACTTTTGTTTCTCTTCAACTTGTAAAAAATTGACATTTTAAGTAAAACAACGCACTATTTAAATACAACTTTTGTTTCTCTTCAACATTTTACTAAGAATAGTTTTAATAAAGAAAATTTATTTAAATACAACTTTTGTTTCTCTTCAACGCTTGCTGTGGCAAGCTAAAAACGTAACAGCAGTGCTATTTAAATACAACTTTTGTTTCTCTTCAACGGATTATCTACATTAAAGAAAATTGCTGACTTTTTATTTAAATACAACTTTTGTTTCTCTTCAACGATATTTTAGACAGAATACGAGGCAAATATAACGTATTTAAATACAACTTTTGTTTCTCTTCAACAAGAATTTAGGAGATTCTTACAGTAATACAGAGCTATTTAAATACAACTTTTGTTTCTCTTCAACTGAAAACAGAATTATTTTCTCTCTATGGTTTAAAAGTATTTAAATACAACTTTTGTTTCTCTTCAACTGTAAAATATTGTTTTACAGTCGTTTGGGAAAAGATTTAAATACAACTTTTGTTTCTCTTCAACGGTCGTTCAGCTCCTAGCCTGGAGCTGGAAACCTTATTTAAATACAACTTTTGTTTCTCTTCAACAAAGAGTCTAGCGTAAAAAAAGACTTTCAAGAACATTTAAATACAACTTTTGTTTCTCTTCAACCTCAATGTTGATGGTGAATTAGATGTTTCTAATATTATTTAAATACAACTTTTGTTTCTCTTCAACTATGTTAGAAATTTAGGCAATGGTGCGGGTGTTTTATTTAAATACAACTTTTGTTTCTCTTCAACCTTGCCGGGGTTATGGCACAGACAGATTCTGCGAAATTTAAATACAACTTTTGTTTCTCTTCAACACTGTACAACAATTGGTACAAAACTAGATATTATTAATTTAAATACAACTTTTGTTTCTCTTCAACCAAGTGAGTTGTCGCTGTAAAACAGCAACTTATGCTATTTAAATACAACTTTTGTTTCTCTTCAACATGCGTCAGTAGCTAAATCAAAAGCATTGTATTCGCCATTTAAATACAACTTTTGTTTCTCTTCAACAGCCTAAATGACTATCTTTTTACATTATTCAATTTATTTAAATACAACTTTTGTTTCTCTTCAACGAATTTGGTGTAGAAGAATAACGGAGGAATTATTAATTTAAATACAACTTTTGTTTCTCTTCAACTCATATGCTTATTTTCAAAGCCCGCTAGTTTTTTATTTAAATACAACTTTTGTTTCTCTTCAACGCTTCTTGGAAGAAATACGAAACTTTATGAGTATTAATTTAAATACAACTTTTGTTTCTCTTCAACAATGAGCTAAATTGTCATAAGAATCCCTCTTTTCTATTTAAATACAACTTTTGTTTCTCTTCAACAGTATTATTGGCACATTCAATCATGTAATCGAAACATATTTAAATACAACTTTTGTTTCTCTTCAACGATTTTTCAAGTTGTTTAAACCAACTTTTTTAGAATATTTAAATACAACTTTTGTTTCTCTTCAACGAATTTGGTGTAGAAGAATAGAGGAGGTAACGACAATTTAAATACAACTTTTGTTTCTCTTCAACAATGAACTTATTGGAAATAGAAAAAAAGGAGTTTTATTTAAATACAACTTTTGTTTCTCTTCAACAACTACAACTGAAAAAACAACTGTAATAAGTACTATATTTAAATACAACTTTTGTTTCTCTTCAACTTTTGAGTGTTCAGTAGATTTTTGAGTGTGTTAACATTTAAATACAACTTTTGTTTCTCTTCAACTGTATACCATCTCCATTCTAACATTTTTCTATGTAAATTTAAATACAACTTTTGTTTCTCTTCAACTTTAATCATAAAAATAAACACTCCTTTTTCTTTTTATTTAAATACAACTTTTGTTTCTCTTCAACGAATCTCCAAAAATCATTTGAGCAGAAATATTCATATTTAAATACAACTTTTGTTTCTCTTCAACTAAGTAATAAAGCCGTTCTTATATTACCATAATTTACACAAAAATGCAATAAATCTAATAAAAATCATATATTCAGAGCAGTTTAAATAAAATTTTTCCAGGCACAAGTGCAATACCTTAATTTTTGCAAAAACACTCCACAACACCAGTATCTGTCTTATTTACGATACTTTATAAAAATTCCACTTGGAAAAAATTATATAAAAATATCATCTATTTTTTTATCTCCCCCAATACTTTCCTCATCAAAACATGAATCATTAAGCAACTTAATTACACTAATAAAATCCTCATCCTTTTTTATTATAGTTAATAATTCCTTTTTCATTTCTAAAAATACACTTTTTGTCATATGTCCTCTAAAAACAGAATTTTGGTGGTGGTTTAAATATTTTTTACATACCTTAAATACCTTGTTAACTCTCTTTTCATTTACATCATAAAACAAAATAACATAATTAAAATTAATATTTCTTTTCACTGTTTATCCTCCAAAGAAAAAGGTATAAACTCCTTATCTTCCATTATCCACTTTATAAGTTTATATCCATCTATTTTTATTGCTTGTTTATATGTTATTTTTCTTTTTAATTTAGGATGTTCAAAAACAGAATTCAATCTATTTTCAATGTTGGAAACAAATATCTTTTTTCCCTCTTCATTTAATAAGCAATAATTATACTCTTTAATAAAATGTTTATCCACCGATATTTTTCTATTATTAACACAATCAAATATAGTCCTAAATACTATTATAGGTTTAAATACCTCACTTAAATCAAGACTTAATGAAAATCTACTTTCAGCAGGCGAATGTAAAAAAGAAACCTCTTGATTTAAATGTGTATGATATAGTTGAGTTATTGTTTTTGTATATAAAATACTGTTTCCAAAAGATATTAAAGCATTGATTGGATTGTCTGGTGGCCTTCTTACTCTTTTATTTAAAATAAAATCCTCTGGTAAAATATATTGAAATGACGCATAAAATTTTGCCCATATTTCCCCTTCTATCATCATAATTTGATTAACATTATCACATTTATCTATTAAATTTCCAACCTTTTTTAACCAATCCAAATAATCTTTTAACTGCGTCTTATCATGTCTGTAGTAATGATAAAGTACTGTATGTATATTTTTTCCTATACCCTTTACAATGTTACGAGCTACCACCATCCTCTCTCTTTCATATTTTAGTGCCTGTTCCACCACCAATCTTCCACTAAGTAAATATCTTTTTGGAAAATATGTTCCAGAATAATGTCCATAATAATCAAATATATGCAAAACAATATTAGCCTTTGATAATGCTGTAAGCAGCTTTGTGGTAATCGTAACATCATTAAAACAAAATAATTCTTTTACATCTTTTATTGGAATATATGTATTTCCCTCGTCACCCTTAAATTGTATAGAAAAATCTTTTTGAAATAAATCTCCTTTTGAAAAAATATATCTGGTTTCATTTTTCAAATTTCATTCCCCCTAAATAAAACAATATTCGTAGTATGCACATTTTTTACAACCTTTTTTCATTTTAGCCTCTGGTATAGGTTGCACTAAAAATTCTTCAACAGAAGTACACATTTCCTCTACCCTATTATCAAGCTCATCATCATATTCAATTATAAATACACTATGATTTTTTGACTTTTTCTCTATAATTTCTAGTTTACCATTTTTTCTGATGCCTTTTTTATTCAGAACATACATATAGTATTCTAGTTGCTTTTTTGCTGCCTCAGTATCTGCATCAGACTTTTTTGTTTCTGTAATATACTTATCAGTTATTTTATCAATTTTAATACTATCAATAGCAATTTCACTATTTTTCCCTGTATTTTTTAACTCATGTAATATTTTACCTAAATGAACATCTTCTGAATTATCTTCCATATTTACATTGTTATAAAATAACCAGCATTGTCTTTTGCAATGATAATAATAATTTATTAAAGTCCCTGTTATTTTCATATAAACATTCCACCCATACTTTGTTCAAATTTTTCTCTTTCAAATTTGCCATCTTCTGAAATATATTCTTCTCCATTTTCAAAGTAAAAAATATTACCTATTCTTTCTGTATAATTCTTTACTTCTCTATCTCGATAATTTCCTGAAATATTAAATGTAAACATATCTAATTTTTCTCTAACTATAGACAATTTTGTTTTTAATTCTCCATAGTCCATACCATTTTCATTTTTAAGAAGTTTTTTATATTCTTCCCATATTTCGGCACCCACATATATGTTATCATCATAAGTATAATTATAATTTAAAACAATTTGATAATTATCACTATCTATAAGTTTCATTCTTTTTTTAATTGTTTTAAACATTAATTTTCCAGTTTCTTCTTCAAAACTTGATGAATTTTTATTGAAATCGCCTCCACAAGCTACCATATATAAACTTTTTAAAATTTCATCAAAATATTCTATAAACCTTTTACTTGCAAGAATTTTTTGTTCTTTCTCAGCCTTTATACTATAATCCGTTCTAACATCATCTCTATACACTACTTTTTCATTATCATAGTTAAAAAAATAGGCACAACCCTCATTTCCACACGACCTATTAATTCTTCCTATGAACTGTTCTTCTGAATCAATTACAGATATATCTTTAAATCCAATATCCATATCTATGTCCACACCTGCCTCAATTACTTGAGTAGCTACTACAATGTTTACTTTTCGTTCTTTAATTAATTTAATAATTTTTTTGCGTTCAAACTTATTGTCATCTCCACTAATTTCAACAATTACAACTTCTTCATTCATTTTATCTTTTAATATTTCAAAAAACTCTCTAGCAGTCTTTTTAAATATAAATTCAATCAAAATATTCTTACTTCTATCAGAATTAAAAACATCAATAACCCTATTAGCAATACCATCTAAAGTTAGCTTACTATTTACCATAGAAAAATCCAGTTTTACCCTATTTTTAAACACTTTATTCTGAATATATTTTTCTCCATTTACTAAATCACAAGCTTCTACATCATTATTAATTAAATTTGTTAATTTAGGTAAAGTTGCTGACATAATAATAATTTTTATATTTAGCATTTTAGAATAATCATATAATATATTGATAAAATTAGCCCACAACGAATTTTTATAACTTTGTATTTCATCCAATATAACAACACTATTACATAACTTATATAACCATATTCCATTTTCTCTACCAATACCAAACAGAGTCTCAAAAAATCTCACATGAGAAGTTATAACTACTGGATAATTTGCAAGTTGATAATTAAAATACACTTTTTCATATTCTCTATTTTCTCCATCTTTCTCATTATGTTCATTTTCTAAAATAGGTGTACTGGAATTTATAACCATAAAATCCTTTCTGTTTTCCCAAAATTCCATAACCTGAGATGTTTGTTCTGCTAAAGTATTAAATGGAAAAATATAAAATACTTTATTTATATCATTATTTTCCAATACTTTTAAAGCTAGATTTATTGATGTATTTGTCTTGCCACTACCTGTCGGTGCTTCAAGATAAAAAATATTTTTACCAATATTACTTATTAGATTTTTTTCACTTTCTAAGAATATGTCTGTTCTTAATTTATTTATTTCTTTATCTGCTTTTCTAGCCCTTATATTTTCTATAAAAATTCTGTTATTGTATTTATCAATTAAATCTTGCTTATCAAACTTACAAATTACTTCTGCCTCTTTATCATTCATATATTCATAAGTTGCTGCAAAATCACATGTAACTATTAATGAAAACAATAATTTTCCTAAAATATATGTATATGTTGTTTTACATTTTTTAAAAGACTGATACATTATTTTTATAATATTTAAATTTTCTTTTTTTCCAATATAATTGCTTAATGTATCTTTTTTATACTCGGCTATGTTTACAATATCTTGACAAAAGCCCTGTAAATCAACATCTTCTAAATCAGTATGATGTCTGCTTATTATGTAGGAAAATAATAAAATGAATTTTAGCATTTTCCTATTATTAACTTTTTGAATATATATATAAGCAAAAATTGCTGCAGACAGCATAGAATGTTTTCTATCACAATTATTTTTTTCAAAATATTTATTTTCCATAGCACTATATTGAAATCCTGGACTAGATTTTCCTATATCGTGTAAATAAATAGCATTAATAAACATATCGAAAACAAAATTTATATTTTTATCTGTTTTCTCTATATTAGACTTTTCAAATAAATTTGATATTATATTAATAACTTTTTCTTTTATATTGTTTTCTTTATCTATAATAGAAAAATACTTTAATACACGCTTTGAATGTTCTTCTAAAGTTTCATAATCAACTATACCTCCAATATACTTTCTATGTGCGTATATTTTCTCTGGATTTTTTACCAGCATATTTATATCTTCTAAATTGTACATTTAACCCTCCTAAAAACAACAAAGGAGTTGTTGCAAACTTTATTTACAACAACTCCTTTTACATTAGAAAAAGAATAACCTATATTTACCGTCACTATATACCATATCAATAGTATCTCTATCATATTCTAAATTTGTATAAAAAGATTTTTTATAAATAGCAGAATTATACAATGAATCCATAGCTACAGGTACCGTTTCCTTCACTAGGTATTCTGCTTCCATACCTTCTATTTCTTCACCATATTTTACATTATCCCCAACAACAATCGAATCTATATACTCACTTTCACTGCTTTCCACATCTACGATAGTAGTTTCTGTAATTTGTGCTGTATGGTCATTTTTTCCTAAATACGGAATGTAAAAAGCCTTACCTTCAAGTAGAAATTCTTTAAGTTTATTATATTCCTGACTTCCATCATCTAAAATATAAATATACCAGCATGGATTTTCAAGCCATTGCTCTCTTACAACTAAATTTCCACCATCTTCAAATGAGGCGTAACCAACACTATTATTAAATACCTGTATTTTTTTAGAAAAAACACCATAATTATTATTTACAGGAACAATACTAACCTTTATTTCATTTAGCCTTTGATAATACTCTGGATATGTGTCTTCTTCTTTTTGTTGAGAGTATCCACCATATCCTAATATAGCACCCAACATTCCAAGTAAAGCTGGTTTATGGATATTGTTATATGTAAAATAGGTATAGGAATTAAATTCTGCTCGCCTAAAGCAAGCTGTCCTTCCACTTAGCTTAAATCTTAAAGCCTTCATAAATCATCACTCTTTCAGATTAATAAAAAATATCCTTTACTTCACAATTAAGTTTCCCAGTTTTTACTTCTACACTAAATTTATTTGCATAAATTTCAATTGACTCAATATCTTCCTTAAAATTCTCTAAAAATTCTCCAAGTTCAGTTAAATCGTAAACTATCTTATCTGATTTTTCAAACTTTATATATTTTGTCAAGCTAGGTAAATACTTATAAGAATTTTCCTTTAACTTAACAAATAAAGCAAATTCATTTTCACAGCCAGCTTTGCTATTTGTATTAAGAGCTGTAGCACCTATACAACATCCCTTTTTAAAATTTTCATAAGCTTCTACTGTATAGCCCTCAAAATCATCAATAATATCATTATATATATCATAATTTTGGGGATTAACAGAAAATCCATATAAATAATGTGCCTCATTTACTGTAATTTTCTTACCCAAAGAAGATGCTTCTGCTTCATCCTTATTAGAATTTCTAAATGGAGATAAAATATCTTGAACTTCGATATCTGTACTTTCATCTATATTTTCCCCTTGCATAACCTGTACAGCACCCGTAATACTTATATTTTGTTTCTTCGCTGCAAATGTAGCACCAAAATTAAGTATATCTTCAGCTGAAAAAAGATTTTTTAAAACCTCTTTTGAATCAGCTTTATCGCTTAATTCATTTTTAAATAATTCCTTATATTTTTCAATAGGTTCAACTGGTTGTAATTTTCCTTTTTCAGTTTTATATGACTTAATATACATTACTTTTTTACCTTCATTTTCCCATAACTTCTTTATAGGATATTTAAAGGCCTTGTCACTACCAAAAATTTGACCTGTACTTAATGTCTTTGGATTTCCTGTAAAATCAGCATTCCAATTTGAATTTATACAGCTAATAGCAGATACCCCATAAACTCTATTTCTAAACTTCATAACTTATTCCTCCTCTTTCTTTGTATATATAACATTATTAGTAGTCAATCCACATATTATCATATCAACATTTGATTTTTTTGTAGGTTCATAACCCATAATCATACTAAATAGATTATTGAATTTTAAGTTAGCATTTCCTATTTTGTAATTATATACCTTATATAAATGTTTTAAAATATCTTTAATTTTCTTACTACTTTGTGCCTTAATTATACTATTATACATGTTTTGATTTTTTGATTTAGCTTCACTTAGACTACATAAATAATAAGTCAACTGCCCGATGCAATAATAAAATTCATCATCACTCCCAATAGGTATAAACTCTTTAGCTTTAACCTTTGTTTTTACATCCTCCATAACTTTAGTTAAAATATCGCCCATATTTTTTTTACCTCCTATCTCAAAATACCTCAATAAATTTAACCTTAAATTTTCTTTGCAAGCTATACTATACTTAGTTACATTTTCATCATTTAAACTGCTTTCAATTATCCCTAATGTAATTTTATCAATAACTGAGTTTAAACTATCTTCAATTCCCAATCTAAAATAATTTTTCATAGGAATTTTCATTATTGTCATTGCATTTGAGCAATAAGTATTAAGCCCTTTTGGTTTATACTCGTCATTATAATAAACTATCTTCATTTGATTTTTGAAAAAAAACCTATCAACATAACCTTCAAGGACATATCGTTCTTTACATCCAGTCATCTCATCTTTATCATAATCTAAATAATTTTTATATTCAAAATATTTATTCAAATTTTTAATATTTCTGGGAATAAAATCATTTTCAATTATTTGACATCCTGTTTTAGTTTTTATTGTTTCAAAACAAATTCCTACATCACAGTTATCATCAGGCTTACTACTTAAATCATTATCCCAGTTTAAATTAAAATTGCTAATTATCTTTCCATTTTCATCTCTTGCATTTTCTATCCACTGTATTATTTTATGATTTTTAATTGCCTGTTCGAGAGAAATCTTAAAAGGTACTTTAAATTTTGTACTTTTTAATTCTAAATACGGCTTTTTGTTATTTAACACCATATTTTCATTGCTAAGTCCATATATTTTACCTTTAACAGTCTTATTATAATCATTACAATTAAATATCTTCAAATCTATATATCGATTACTTTCTTTGATATAATTTTTTATATCCTCATCTTCATTTATATCGCTTTCTATAAATAGCTTAACATAATCATTTTTCGCTGTAAAACCACTACTTTTATCTAAATTTTTGATAAATTGTATAGTTTTCCTTATTGCTTTAAGCATAATATTTTTACACAATTTTAAATCGTCTACATTAATGACTTCTATATTTGCTATTTCTAAAATTTCTTTTTCTTTTTTATCATATTCTCTATTGAGCCTATTATAATAGCCATCAAAAATTTCCTCTAATTGGTTATAATTAAGTTGTTTATCTTCTCCAACTTCTGGTAAATTTTGACACTTTATAAATATTGTATACATATTATTGCTATGTATCTTCTTTTTAGTATCTACTGGTTTATTCATTTCTAATAAACTAGAATAATAATCTCTGTCCCTAAACCACCAATATGTATTTCCTATAGTTGAAGTTTCTTTATTAACAATTAAATTATCTTTTATATTTCCTTCCCTATCAATCCTCACATATAATCCATTTTTCATTTGATGCCTATCTAAAATTATTCTTTCCGGATTTTCAGCATTTGACATCATATCCGATAATTCAAAAAGCATTATAATCCCCTCCTATAATCACAATACCTTACAATAACCCATTCCTATAGCAGAACATTTTTCGCCTAAGCCCATAGCTGCTACTACCCCAGCTAATAATTGAGAAGTTTCATCACTTTTAACTTTTATCTCAAATTTATTACCTGCTACATAGCCACCCTTATATGGAACTAAAATTAATCTGTTATTCTTTTGTTTTATTTCTTCTATAAAATTAGTACCTTCTTCTATTTTAATTTTTCCATAGTAAGCCTTTAACTTTTTTTCTGCGTTACTACTAAGCTGTTTACAAAGCTCATCTGTCCCACATTCTTTAGTCCAATATTTCTGGTCTTTTCTTGTTACTACAACAGGTGTTAAAGATATAATTTTTTCTATTTTATCAAACACATAACTTTTAAAATCTTTTCCCTCTAAAGTAAACTCGTTACAGTTTCTTTCTAAAACGCGACCAATTCTCATAATAACTTCTCTACTAATACTTCTCACATTAAAAGCATATAGCTTGTCCTTTTTATAAATTTTCTCTTTTTCTATAGGATATGGCAACCCAAATGTATAAAATTTAAAACAATTTATCTCATGTACCCTTTTCATTTTGCTATCGTTTAACAATGATTTATTAATATATTTACTAAGTACTGAATACATTTCATCGCTTTTAATATCTTCGTTCATTTTAATAAAAACTTTTATTTCTGAATATTCCATACTACCCACACCCCTCTTAATTTCATATTTTATAATTTATTATACACCTATTTGTTATTTATTGTCAATATATGTAATATTATAAAACATATTAATAGATTGATATAAT
>OLRB01001109.1_pt1 | contig 12489 bp, 11 predicted proteins | sample 1672751 | NCBI WGS metagenome assembly OLRB01 (sample SAMEA3136720, study PRJEB25190) | human gut metagenome | biome: human gut; feature: human-associated habitat; material: faeces | place: Austria | collected 2013
TTAATTATATACAGTGTGCAACTAATAGATTATTTACTGGAAAAGGATGTAAAATATATAATTTATTATAACAAATATGTAGTGAATTGACGATGTGTTAATACTTATAGGTAATTCAAAGTAAAGTATTTAAATAATCAAAAAGGGGGGAAGGACAATGCTTAAAACTACAGTTATAAATTTAAGTAAAAAGAGCAAAAGAGTAATACTACTACTAAGTGATATAGCAGTTATAATTTTATCTTATTATCTAGTTATGTTATTTCAGTATGCATCTCATACAGAAATAATAGAAACATTTATAAAACTACCATTAGTAGTATTTATATACGTAGTATCATTAATAATTTTTAAAATGTACAGCTGTATATGGTTAAATGCTGGGGTATTTGAGTTTAAACAAACAGTAATATCAACAATAATTTCATGCGTTATAACAACAGTGGTTATGATGATTATTCCAAGTGGAATACCAGTTTTAACTAATATTTTAGCGGGTATATTAATAGCAGGAATGATTACAGCTTTAAGAATGTCACTAAAAGTAATAACTAGGGCTTTTATTTACACAGTTTCGGAAAAAATAGATGGTAAATATAAAGTATTAATAATAGGGGCAGGAGATTGTGCTTCAGCAATAATGAATGAAATAAGAAAAGAAAAAAGTTCTGAATATAATATCGTAGGTATTATAGATGATAATAAGAGCAAGATAAATAGTTATTTAAATGGGGTAAAGATTCTTGGAGATAGAGATGCTATTTCTGAAATAGTTGAAAGAGAAAATATAGATGTAATACTTTTTGCAATTGCAAAAATAGATGGAGAAGAAAAATCTAAAATATTAGATATATGTAGTAATACAAAAGCAAAGGTAAAAGTAATACCAGGATATTATCAATTATTAGAAGAGGGAATTTCTTTTAATAAGATGAGAGATGTTGATTTAAAAGACTTAATTGGTAGAGAAGAAGTAAAGCTAGATAAACAAGGAATAGAAGAATATATAAAAGATAAAGTAGTTTTAGTAACCGGTGGTGGAGGATCTATAGGATCAGAACTATGTAGACAAATTGCAAAGTTTAGTCCTAAGTTACTTTTAATATTAGATATTTACGAAAATAATGTTTATGACATACAAAACGAATTATCTTATAATGAGCCAAAATTAAATAAGAAGGTAATAATAGCATCGGTAAGAGATAAATACAGATTAAATCAAATAATAAGTGCATATAGACCATCGATAATATTTCATGCAGCAGCACATAAGCATGTACCATTAATGGAAGATAATCCAGGAGAAGCAATAAAAAATAATGTATTAGGTACATTAAATATGGCTGAACTTGCAAGCCAATATAAAGTAGAAAAGTTTGTTTTAATTTCTACAGATAAAGCAGTGAATCCTACTAATGTAATGGGAGCTTCAAAGAGACTTTGTGAAATGATAGTACAAGCTACTAATAATGAAAGAGGAAATAAAACTGAGTTTGTTGCAGTTAGATTTGGTAATGTACTTGGAAGTAATGGTTCAGTAATTCCTTTGTTTAAGAGGCAAATAAAAAATGGTGGACCTGTAACATTAACTCATAAAGATATAACAAGATATTTTATGTTGATACCAGAAGCAGCACAACTTGTACTTCAAGCTGGAGCATATGCAAAAGGTGGAGAAATCTTTGTTTTAGATATGGGTAAAGCAGTAAAAATATACGATTTAGCAGAAAATTTAATTAGGCTTTCAGGATATAAACCCAATGAAGATATAAAAATTAAAATAACAGGCTTAAGACCAGGAGAAAAACTATATGAAGAATTATTAATGAATAATGATGAGTTAAGAAAAACTGCTCACAATAAGATATTTATTGATAAGCCAGAAACTATTTCATTAATTAAATTAAGAAAACAAATAGATGATTTAATATTTGTAACAAAATTAGGAAATAAAAATATGTTGATTGATAAGCTAAAAGAAATAGTACCAACATATTATTCACCAGATTTTTATAATAAGAAAAAAGTAGTACAAGAGGTTGCAGCTACAACATTGTGAGGAAAAGAGTAATGGAAGTATTAAAGGAGAGAGAAAGTTTACAAAAGAAAGAAGCTGAACGTATAGAAGTAACAAAGCAAAAAGAAAATAAAAGAATATACTTAGCTTCACCGCATATGGGAGGACTTGAAGAAAGCTTTATAAAGGAAGCATTTGATACAAACTGGATTGCACCACTTGGACCTAATGTAAATAACTTTGAAAAAGAAGTTGCAGAGTATGTAGGTATAAAGGATGCAGCTGCATTAGTATCAGGAACTTCAGCAATACATTTAGCAATTAAGCTATTGGGTATAAAAGAAGGCGATACAGTATTTTGTTCAGATCTAACATTTGCAGCAAGCTGTAATCCAATAATGTATGAAAAAGCAACACCAGTATTCATAGATTCAGAATATGAAAGTTTCAATATGTCCCCTATAGCATTAAAAAAAGCATTTGAATGTTATGAGAAAAAAGGAATTTTACCAAAGGCAGTTATAGTAGTTCATCTTTATGGACAATCTGCAAATATGGATGAAATAATGGAGATTTGTAATAAATACAATGTTCCAGTAATAGAAGATGCAGCAGAATCACTTGGTGCAACATATAAAGGAAAACAAACAGGGACATTTGGAAAGTATGGAATTTATTCATTTAATGGAAACAAAATAATAACTACATCAGGCGGAGGAATGTTAGTTTCTAATGATGATGAAGCAATAAAAAAAGCGAGGTTTTGGTCAACTCAATCAAGAGATAATGCAAGATATTATAAACATACAGAGCTTGGATATAACTATAGAATGAGCAATATAGTAGCTGGAATAGGAAGAGGACAAATAAGAATTTTAAATGAGAGAATAGTTCAAAAGAAGTATATTTATGAAAAATATACAGAAGCATTTAAGGATATTCCAGATATAGAAATGGCTAATATATGTGATTATGGTAAGCCTAACTATTGGCTAAGTGTTGCAACAATTAATATAGAATCAAAAGTTAAGCCAATCGATATAATTCTAAAGTTAGAAGAAAACAATATAGAATCAAGACATGTGTGGAAGCCAATGCATATGCAGCCTTATTATGAAAAATACGATTTCTTTAGTAGTTTCAGTTATCATGGCATTAGTGTTTCTGAAGATATATTTAATAGGGGGATATGCTTACCTTCAGATACAAAGATGAATGAAGAAGAAATTAATAGGGTTATTGAAATTATAAAAGATCTATTTGTTTAAAGAAAAAGTAAATTAAATAAAAGTGTAAGAGAAAAGGGAAGAGTAATATGTTTATAAAAAGACTACTTGATATTGTAATATCAGCAACTGCTTTAATTCCTTTGTCACCATTTATGCTAATAATTTATTTATTAGTAAGAATAAACTTAGGTGGTCCTGCTTTTTTCTTGCAAGAGAGAGTAGGTAAGGATAATAAGATTTTTAAGATGATAAAGTTTAGGACAATGAAAAATTCTACTGATAAGGATGGGAACTTATTAAGTGATAACGAGAGGTTAACTAAGTTTGGAAGATTCTTAAGAAGTTTTAGTATTGATGAATTACCAGAGCTAATTAATATTTTAAAAGGTGATATGAGCTTGGTAGGTCCAAGGGCATTATTAGTTCAATATCTTGAACATTATAATAGTGAACAAATAAGAAGACATGAAGTACTTCCAGGACTTACAGGATGGGCACAAATTAATGGAAGAAACTCTATTACATGGTGTGAAAAATTTAAACTTGATGTTTGGTATGTAGATAATTGGTCGTTATGGTTAGATATTAAAATCTTCTTTTTAACTTTTTGGAAGGTATTTAAGAGAGAAGGAATTAATCAAAGTGAAACTGTAACTATGGAGTATTTTAATGGAACAAATTAATTTAACTTAATTGATAGCAAATCAGGGTAAATAAAGAATAGTTGATGAATTAACTGCTAGAGATAAATGGGGAAATTTATTTATAGATAGGAACTTAGGATATAGGAGGAGTAATATGGAAGATAAATTATTTGATTTTGAAGAGCTGTGGTATTTATTCAAAAGAAGGTTTTGGATAATCATAGTTATTCCGGTTTTAATGACTAGTTTAGCCTTATATAAGGTATCAAAGCTTAAACCAAGTTATAGTGCAAGTGCAAAGGTATTTATGGGGAATAGTAATGATATGCTAGATATTTATTCACAAGATGAGCTAAGTTATTATTCACAATTTATAACTATATTTAGTGAAATATCAAAAATTGATGGATTTTTAGATGATACTTTAAAGAAAAATAAAATAGATAAAACATCACTAGAGGTTGCTTCTTCTTTAAGTTTCTCATCTTCAGAAAACACCCCAATAGTTAATATTTATTACTCAAGTTATACAGATGAACAAATGGAAGAAACATTAAATGCGGTTTGTGATGAGCTTATAGATAAAATAAAGGAAATAATGCCATCAACTAATCCAACAGTTTTAAGTGAAGCAAGAGTTTCAACAATATATCCTAATAAGACAAAGCTTCCTATGATAGCTTTTGCAGCAGGAATAATTATATCAATAGGATTAATTTTAGTTTTGGATTATTTAGATAGTAGGATAATGTCTAAGAAACAATTAGAGAAGATTATACCAGTTGCTGTTTTAGGAAGTATACCAATGTCTGAAAGAGAGTTTAGAAAGGAGAATAAAAATGTTCATAACGAAAAAAATGCCCAAGTCACTGTCAGCGGAGGCTTATAGAAGTCTAAGAACTAGTATAAAGTTTTCATCTGTAGACAGACCTATAAAAACATTAGTAGTAACTAGCTCAATAATGGGTGAAGGTAAGTCTACTGTAGCAGGAAATATAGCAAACATATTAAGTCAAGATGGCGCAAGAGTTTTAATTATTGATTGTGATTTAAGAAAGCCTTCTGTACATTATAACTTTTTTGTCACTAATGGTGAAGGATTAACAGATGTATTAGTTGGAAATAGTGATTTAAAAAGTGTTATAAAAAAGGTTGATGATTCTCTTTTCTTAATAACAGCAGGAACTGTTCCTCCTAATCCTTCAGAAATTTTGGGATCTCATGGGATGGAAAATCTATTAGAAGATTTAGCGGTTAATTTTGATTATATAATTTTAGACACACCTCCTGTACTTCATGTAACAGATGCTTTACTTTTGGCAGCAAAGGCTGATGGAACTCTTATTGTTGTTAAGTCTAGAGTGACTAAGGAAAAGATGGTTAAAGAAACTTATGACAAGCTTATTGATGTAAGAGCAAATGTTATTGGAACTGTGTTAAATGGTTGTGATAAGTCCATTGATAATAAATATTATGGATATTATGGTGACTTTAAAGAACATAAGGAAAAAAAGTTTAAGATAAAGAGAAAGTAAAAAGAGAAGGGTTGCAAAGATGAAAAATATAGTAATCATAGGGGCTGGTGGAGTAGGAAGAGAAGTTTCATTAATAATTCAGCAAATAAATGAATTAGAGCAAACTTGGAATCTGTTAGGATTTATTGATGATAACACTGATAATTGGGGAAAAGTTATTAATGGATATTCAGTAATAGGTGGAATAGATTCTTTAGAGTTCCTATCTAATGATACGTATATTGTTATTGCTATAGCAAATTATAAAGTTAAAAAGAATATAGTAAATAAGATTAATAATAAATTTAAATTTGCAACTATAGTACATCCAAAAGTTTGGATACATGATTATATGACTGTGGGAGAAGGAACAATAATTTATGAAGGTGCAATCCTTACTGCAAATATTGAAATAGGAAATCATGTAATTATAAGTCCTAAATGTGGAGTTGGGCATGATTCAATTATTAAAGATTATGTTTCATTATTATGGAATGTTAATGTTTCAGGAAATGACCTTATTGAAGAAGGCGTAATGATGGGATCAGGTTCTACTGTTATTCAAGGTAAAAAAATAGGTAAGGGATCAATAATAGGAGCTGGAGCAGTAGTAGTAAATGATATTGAATCTTTTAGTACAGCTGTTGGAGTTCCAGCAAAGGTTATTAAGAGTGATAAAAGTAAGAGGGGGAATAGTTTTGAAGAGGGTATTGTATGTAACAACTGTTAGCAGGACTATTAATGCTTTTTTAATACCTCATATTGAGATGCTTTTAGAAAATGGATATGAGGTTCATTGTGCTTGTTCTATAGATAAGCCAGTTGATGAAGAACTTTTAAATAAGGGAGTTAAGGTTTTTGAGGTGCCTTTTTCTAGAAATCCTCTTGGTATTGGAAATATTAAGGCTTTTGAGAAGCTTAATGAGCTTCAAAGACTTTATAGTTATGACATAGTACATGTTCACACTCCTATTGCTTCTATTTATGGCAGGCTATTAAAAATTAATTATGATAATATAAAAACTATTTATACTGCTCATGGATATCACTTTTTAAAAGGTGGATCTAAATTAGGCTGGTTATTATATTATCCTATTGAAAAAGCTATGGCTAAGTTAAGTGATGTAATTATTAATATTAATTCTGAGGATTATGAAATTACTAAAAATAAGCTTAAACCTAAGAAGTGTTACTTTATTAATGGAGTTGGTATTGATTTAAAAAAGTATAAAAAGTTAAGTGAAAATAACATTGCTTCTATTAAGGAAAGTTTAGGATTAAAGGCTAATGATTTTGTTATATTAATGATTGCCGAGTTAAATAAAAATAAGAATCATATGCAAATTATTAATGCAATGGAGATATTGAAGGATAGGTATACTAATATAAAACTGCTTTGTGCTGGAGATGGTAAGTATATTACTTATCTAAGTGATCAAATAGTTTCAAAAGATTTACAAAATAACATATTTATGTTAGGATATAGGCAAGATGTAAATAAATTGATAAATATCTCAGATATTGGAATTTTGATGTCATATAGAGAAGGATTACCTAGAAATTTAATGGAGTTTATGGCATGTGGAAGAAAGGTAATTGCTACTAATATTAGAGGATGCAGAGACATTGTTTGTAATGAAAGTGTTGGTACTTTAGTTGAGGTTGGTGATGCGAAGGCAACAGCTGATGCTATTGAGCAGTATTATCTTGCAGGGGATAGAAGTTTTACTGTTTCTGATGAGATTAGTAAATATGATATTAGAAATGTTAATAGTGAATTGTACAGTATTTATGAGGATATTGAATTAGAGATTAATGGTGAGAAGGGATTAGCTTCTTATGCTACTAATAGGTAAAGATAATAGGAGAAAATATTATGGATAAGGTGTTACATGTTTTGCCAATGAATAAGATGAGTGGTGCAGAAAGAATGGCATTATTGATATGTAAAAATATGAAGGAATATAAGCCAGTTGTAGTTTGTGGTGGTGAAAGTTTATCAAAGATATTTAGTGAAAATGAAATAAAAAGTTATAATATGAAATTTTCAACTAAAAATATATTAGGAAGTACAAGTACTCTAAACAAGATTATAAAAAGAGAAAATATAAAAATTGTACATGCTCATGATAATACAGCATCTCTAATTTCATATTTGGCTAAGAAGTTATTTAAATTAGATGTAAAAATAATATCTCATATCCATAATTGTTATCCGTTTTTAAAAGGAAATGGAGTTAATAAAAAAATAGATAAATATTTAAGAAATAAATATGATTTCAATATTACATGTGGAAAAACTGTAACAGATTTTTATAAAGAAAATACTGATTATTTTAATGAGAATAAGAACTTAACATTATCTAATGCAATGGATATAGATTATATAACTAATGTTGATAAAAGGGATATTGAAAAAGTAATAAAAAAGTATAAGATACCTACTAATAAAAAGGTGTTGGGTTTTATTGGAAGGCTAGATGAACAAAAAGGAATAATTCCTTTTATAAAGGAATTAGCAATGTATAAAGATGAGTTTAGTGATTCTGTAATTCTTTTAGTTGGAAATGGTTCGCAGGAAGAGGAAGTTAAGGCTTTAATTAAGGAACTGAAATTAGAGGAAATGTTTATTTTAACTGGATTCCAAGATAAGGTTAATGTGTTTTATCCAATTATTGATGTTTTCTTTTTACCATCTTTGTATGAAGGATTACCTATGGTTTTATTGGAGGCAATGGCATTTAAAAAAGCTGTTATTAGTATGAATGTTGGAAGTATTAGCGAAGTAATACTAAACGAAGAAACAGGAATTTTAATAGATAAAGGTAATTATAATATGTTTATTAATGAATTAATAAGACTAAAAAACAATGATACTCTTAGGGATAGAATATGTTTAGGAGGATTTGATTATATGAATAAAAATTATAATATAGATAGTTATGAAAAGAATGTAACTAAATTATATAAGCAATTAGGTTAGAGTTGGAGAGTAACTTATGAGAATTTTTCTACCACTTTTATTATTAGAAGCATTTATTAATGTAGTATTTAATGAACAAATAAATAGAGAAACATTTGCAGTAGTTTATATATTAATTAACTCACTTGCTCTAATTGGGTGGTTTGTTAAGAAATCTAAAAATAAAACTATATTTATGATTTTAACTTTCGGACTTTTAATTAGATTAGCAGCATTATGGTATGATCAGTCAGTAGCATTGCTTCCATTTAATACTGGAGATTCATATAAGTTTCATGAGTTAGCAGTAGAGACAGCAGAAGCACTTCCAGATGTTTTACTAGAACATTTTACTGGATTTTATTCACAGGTTTTAGGTGTAGTTTATTACTTTTTTGGGCCTTATAGATTTTTTGGACAATATTTAAATGTAGCTTTTGTAGTTTTAGCAGCCACAAAACTTATTGATATAGCAGAATTATTAAAGATAAAAGATAAAAATACAATACTAATGATTTTTTTATGGTTATTTATGCCTATTCCTTTTTTAATGGGATATGCCTTAATAAGGGAAGGAAGTATGTATTACTTAATTGTACTAGGTGTATATCATTTTCTTAAATGGTTTGAGAAATACAATCCTATATATATTGTTTTGACTATATTACCTATATATATAGCTTCGCTTTATCATGAAGGAGCATTATACATATTGCCAGCAATGATTTATGCATTTCTATTTTATGATAAAAAGAAAGAAAAAATTAACTTTAACTTTACAAATATCATGTTTTTAATTGTAGCAGTAATTGGTGCAATAATAATAGTTACTCAAAATGCAGATAGCTTTATAGATAAGACAAATGCGGAAACAGGTGGAGGATCAACATATTTAGCAGCGCTAGAAATAAATAATCCAATTGAATTTATTATGTATGCGCCAATTAAAGGATTTTATTTACTGTATTCTCCTATGCCTTGGCTTATAAGAGGAGGATTGGACATACTAACATTTGTATTTGATACATGTTTATGGGGGTATGCTACTTATAATATATTAAGAAATTTTAGAAAAATTGATACTAAATATAAAATGCTATTTTTAGCTATTTTCGTAGCTGGAATGGTTTATGGAATGGGAACTCACAATACTGGTACAGCAATGAGGCATAGAAATAAGTTTATGTCATTAATGCTTATATCTTATATAGGAGTAAAAGATAAATATATAGATTCAAAAAAAGAACAAGAAAAAGTTGGGGGAGAGCTAGTATGTTAAATATTTGTTTCTTAAGTGGGGATATGTCTAGAACTGGCGGTACCGAAAGAGTACTTTCTATAATAGCAAATGAACTTTCAAAACAAAAGAATAAGTTTAATATTCATATATTAAGTATTACTAATGAAAATAATACTAGTTATTTTAACTTAGAGAATGAAATAAAGAATGATAGGATTTTAAAGAGTAAAGATGTTAACTTTAAGAAACAATATTTTCAAGTAGTAAAAGGAATAAGACATTATATCAAAGAAAATAATATAGATATTTTAATAGATGTAGAAGTTATTGCTAGTTTATTTTCAATTCCAGCAACAAGATTTACAAAAACAAAGTTAATTTCTTGGGAGCATTTTAATTTCTATGAGGATAATGGATCACATTTAAGAATTTATGCAAGGAAATTAGCAGCTAGATTTTCAAATTGTATAATAACCCTTACTGAGCATGATAAACAAAATTATTTAAATAACTTAGATATAAAGGGGAAAGTTGAATATATATATAACCCTATTGAAGAAGTTGATGATATGGAATGTAATATAAAATCTAAGCAAATTATAAGTGTAGGACGATTAACTTATCAAAAAGGATTTGATATGCTTTGTGATGTTGCTAAAGTGGTACTAAAAGATAATAAAGGCTGGAAATGGCTTATATTAGGTGATGGTGAAGATAAAGACAAGCTTAGAAGTAAAATAAAGGAATATGGGTTAGAAAATAAGCTTATATTGAAGGGAAATGTGTCTAACGTTGAAGAATATTATAAAAATAGTAGCTTATATGTTATGACATCAAGATTTGAAGGATTACCAATGACTTTACTTGAAGCAAAAACTTATAAGTTGCCTATTGTTAGTTTTAATTGTTTAACTGGTCCATCAGAGATAGTAAAAAATAATGTAAATGGATATTTGATTAATCCTGAAAATGTTGAAGCAATGTCTAATAAGCTTAACATATTAATGAATGATGAGAATAAGCTAAAGGAATTTAGTAGTAATGCTCAAATCGATATTGAAAAGTTTGAATTGAAACCAATAATTGAGAGATGGATAGAAGTGTTAGAAAATGTGTAAATATTTATAAATTTATAGGAGGATACAATGATGAATAAACCTAAAGTTACCATAATAATTCCGGTATATAATGCAGAAAAATATGTAAAAGTATGCTTCGATAGTATTATTAATCAAACATTTAGTAACTTTGAGGTAATTATTATTGATGATGGATCCACAGATAATAGTTCACAAATATGTGATGAGTATTCTATAAAGGATAGAAGATTTAAGGTATACCATTTAAAAAATGAAGGAGCAGCAAAGGCAAGAAATAGGGCTTTAGATTTAGCTTTAGGAGAGTATATATTTTTTGTTGATGCAGATGATTGGTTAGAAAAGGATGCACTAAGTAATCATATAAAAGAAATTAAGTGTGTGGATATGGTAATTGGATGCTCACATAATTGTTATTTTGAAGGGAATAAATTACTTTATAAAAAAAGAGATTATTTTTATAAAGAGGGTAAATATTTAAATAAGAATGATGTTAGAAGAATGTATATTGATATTACTATTAATGGAGTTTCACATGCACCTCATAATAAAATGTATAAGAAGAGTTTAATAGATAGATATAATATAAGATTTCCTAATAGAAAGAAGTATGAGGATTTAGCTTTTAATAATCAGTATGTAGATAAAATTAATTCATTAAGTATTATTAATTCTTATGATTACAATTATCGAGTAAGTAGTTTAAAAGGGGTAGCGCTTAAGTTACCAACAAATATGTTTGAGATATTTACGGATGTAAATAATGAGATTATAGCATTGTTAAAATCTTGGAATGTATATGATTATAGAAGTGAAAAAATGCTTAAATCTAAGTATATAACTGAAGTAGCATCATGTATAAACAATACATATAATCCAAATTTAGATTATAAGTTTAAGGAAAGATACTATTATATAAAAAGTATAGTTAATACAGAAAAGGTTAAAGAAGCCTGTAGATATGTTAATAGCTCTAGGTTTGTAAATGTAATTTCAAAGTTAATTCAGATTAAAGCAATACTTTTAATATGTATTTGCTATAGATTAAAGATTTGTTATAAGAAAATAGCTAGAAAATTATAAAGGAGGAATCATATTATGAAATCAAATTTAGTTAGTATACTTATGCCAGTATATAATGCTTGTGAATATTTAGAAGAAACAGTTGATAGTATACTTAATCAGGCGTATGAAGAATTTGAATTAGTTATTGTAAATGATGGATCCTCCGATAACACTGGGGTTATTTGTAATAGGTTAGAAGAAAAGGATGATAGAATAAGAGTCATACATAAAGAAAATACTGGGGTTTCAGATACTAGAAATATTGCTTTAGATAATGCAAGAGGAGAATATATTGCATTTATTGATAGTGATGATTTAGTTCACAAAGATTATTTGAAAATATTATTAAGCAGTATAAAAAAGTCAAATGGACAACTTGCAGTTTGTGGATTTAAAGAAAGAAAAATTTCAAGTAATGGACAAATTGAAGAGTTAAGTAGGGTGTTTTATCCAAAAGAAGTAATTGCTATAGAAGATATGAAGGATTTAATAATGGACTTTGTGAATAGTGGATTATTAAATCCTTTATGGAACAAGTTATATAGTAGAGAAATAATAGAAGAAAATAATATAAGGTTTAAAGAAGAGGTTGAAACAGGGGAAGACTTTATCTTTAACTTGCAATATTTTAGAAAAATTAATAGTATATGTTTTTCTAAGGAGGAGCTTTATTACTATATAAGAAGAAATAATAATAGTATAACATACCAATATATTGATA
>OLRB01001122.1_pt1 | contig 12359 bp, 6 predicted proteins | sample 1672751 | NCBI WGS metagenome assembly OLRB01 (sample SAMEA3136720, study PRJEB25190) | human gut metagenome | biome: human gut; feature: human-associated habitat; material: faeces | place: Austria | collected 2013
GGCCGGTTTGCGCCGTGCGGTCGATCGTGTGGTCGGTCGGTTTGTGCGGCGCGTTCGGCTGTACGAACGGCGATGCGGCTGACCGGTTTGTGTGGCGCGGTCGGTCGTGCGGTCGGCGACACGATCTGCTGGTTTGCGCAGCGCGAACGACGGCGCGAACGATCGCACCGCCGGCCGGTCTGCGCAAACGGAAACGCGATTGCCCGCGCGCCCCCGCAGCGGACGCCCTGCAATGCTATCGTTGTCAGCGGTACAACGGTTGCAGGCACAGACGAAAGGGGCATAATGACCGCGAATAACATGCGTGACGATTGGTGGAAGCAAGCCGTCGTCTACCAGATCTACCCGCGCAGCTTCAAAGACGTGAACGGCGACGGGTTGGGAGACATCGCCGGCGTCACCGAGAAAATGGATTACCTGAAGAATCTCGGCATCGACGCGATCTGGCTGAGCCCGTTCTACCCGTCCGACCTGGCCGACGGCGGCTACGACGTGATCGACTACCGCAACGTGGACCCGCGCCTCGGCACCATGGCCGATTTCGACGCGATGGCCGCCGCCGCGCATGAAGCCGGCATCAAGGTGATCGTCGACATCGTGCCGAACCACACGTCCAACAAGCACAAGATGTTCATCGAGGCGCTCGCCGCCGGCCGAGGTTCGGCCGCACGCGACCGCTACATCTTCCGCGAAGGCCGCGGCGAGCACGGCGAGCTGCCGCCGAACGACTGGCAGTCGCTGTTCGGCGGCCCGGCGTGGCAGCAGGTCGATGACGGACAGTGGTACCTGCACATGTTCGCCAAGGAGCAGCCGGATCTGAATTGGAAGAATCCGGACGTGCACGAGGAATTCAAGAAAACGTTGAGATTCTGGTCCGACCACGGCACCGACGGCTTCCGCATCGACGTGGCGCACGGCTTGGCCAAGGACCTCGATTCCGTGCCGCTGGCCGACATGGATCCGGCCGCGGTGCAGCATGTGCTGCCGGCGGACGGCGCGTTCAGCCCGCTGTGGGACCGTCCGGAAGTGCACGACATCTACCGCGAATGGCGTCAGGTGTTCAACGAGTACAATCCGCCGCGTTTCGCCGTCGGCGAGGCGTGGGTGAAGGCCGAATCGCAGCATCTGTACGCGTCCACCGACGAGCTTGGCCAGGTGTTCAATTTCGAGTTCGCCGAAGCCAACTGGTTCGCCGACGAGTTCCGTACGGCCATTGCTGACGGCTTGCGCGCCGCCGAGGAAACGCACGGTTCCACCACGACGTGGGTTATGAACAACCACGATGTGCCGCGCAGTCCGTCGCGTTTCGGTCTGCCGCAGGTGAAGGACGCTCCGTACCACCAGCTGGCGCACGATTGGCTGTTGCGTGACGGAGAGACCTACCGCGAGAATCGTGAGCTCGGCACCCGTCGCGCCCGCGCAGCCGCGCTGATGGAACTGGGCCTGCCGGGTTCCGCCTACGTGTATCAGGGCGAGGAACTGGGCCTGTTCGAAGTGGCGAACATTCCGTGGGATCGTCTTGAGGATCCGACGCCGTTCAACACCCGTCGCAACTTCACCGACAAGGGTCGTGACGGGTGCCGTGTGCCGATGCCGTGGAAGGCTGCCGATTGCGGCGAACCGGCTTCGTGGAGCCCGGACTTCATCACCGGCGGCACGTTCGGTTTCGGCCCGGAGCAGGGCGATTCCGCCGACGCGCACCTGCCGCAGCCGGCCTGGTTCAAGGATTTCGCGGCCGACGTCGAGGCCGATGACAACGGTTCCATGCTGCACTTGTACCGCAAGCTGTTGCAGTTGCGACAGACGGTGCTGACGGCAACCGGAGACACGTCCGCCGACCTGCTGGACATGGGCGATACGGTGGTCGCCTACTCGCGTCCGGCCACGGAAGGCCGTCGATTCCTGTCCGTCACCAATTTCGGCGACGAGCCGATCGCCCTGCCGGACGATGCGGTCGCCATCGCAAATTCCGTGCCGTTGACGGATGACGGCAAGCTGGATAGCGACGCCTCAGTCTGGCTGCTGCTGGGCTGATCGACCGCTGAACCTGGCCGCTCCCAAATCGCCTTGCGTATATGAAAAATTCCGGCCCTCCACAAGGAGGACCGGAATTTTGGTTTGTAAGGAAAGGGGAATGGTAAGTCTAAACGCTACTTCTCGCCGTTCATGATGGCGGCAAGCGATTGCACGCGCGGCAGATCGAACACCTCATCGGTGTGCACCACCTTGAGGTCCGGGCCTGCCAGCGGCACACGCCAGTTGGAGTATTCACTGGACGTGCCCGGCTGGTTCTGCGTGCGCGTCTCGCCCACGCCATCCACCAGCGCGGCCTGCAGCAGCACGGACGGCGACTTGAGTAGCATCTTGTGCATCGCCTCGACGATTTCCTGGATGTGGCCTTCCACATCGCCCGCCACTTCCGGCGTGATCAGGCCGGACTCCACGAGACGGTCCATCATCGCGTCGCGTTCGGCGGTGGCGGAAGCCTGGAACTCCTCGACCGGGCCGGACAGCAGGTGCAGCTGTTCGCGCAGCTTGACGTGCTCGAACTGCAGGTAGCCGGCGGTCGGCGGCAGGTCGTGCGTGGTGACGGAAGCCAGCGCGTACTTGCGGTACGTGGACGGATCGGCGTACGGGTCGCCGGCGTTGGGGGAGTCGTCCACGCGGGCGAACCATTCCACCATGCAGCCCAGCAGGCCGTGCTCGCCGAGTACCGTGCGTACGTAATCAGGCACGGTGCCCAGATCCTCGCCGACCACCAAACCGTTCACGCGGGACGCTTCAATGGTCAGGATCGCGATCATCGCCTCATAGTCGTACGTAACGTACGCGCCACCGCGCGCGCCTTCGCCCTGCGGAATCCACCACAGACGGAATAGGCCGAGTACATGGTCGATGCGCACCGCGCCCGCGTGCGAGAACATGTTGTGCACCATCTCGCGGTACACGCCATAACCAGTTTTGGCCAGATAATTCGGATTGAACGGCGGCTGGCCCCAATCCTGACCCTGCTGGTTGTAGAAGTCCGGTGGGCAGCCCACGGTTACGCTGCCTACTGCGAAACGTTCCGGATTCCACCACACGTCCGCGCCGAGCGAGTGCACGCCCACGGCCATATCCTGCATGAGGCCGAGTGCCATACCGCTGTCACGGGCGGCGTTCTGCGCGGCTGTCACCTGCTCGTCGGCGATCCACTGCAGCCAGCATTCGAAATCGACCATATCGGCGTGCTCGCGCATGAGCTCCACCACTTCAGGCGAATCGCGGTTCGTGTCCTTGAACCACGTGCCTTCCCACGGCGCGCCCCACACCTGGAACGCCACCGACCATGCGGCGAACGCGCGCAGATCCGGACCCGCGGCCTCCTTGAACGCGTCGAACGCGGCCTGACGCTCGACGGAACGCGGCACGTTGTACACAAGCTGCAGCGCCTGGCGCTTGTGCCACCAAGCGGAATTGATGTCGAGCGGCTCGATACTGTCGTTGGCTGGCGAGGCTTCCGCGTGCAGACGCGCCACTTCGGCCTGGTCCGCCTCGTTGAGTTCCGCATATTCAGCGATATCCTGCGGACGGATGTACGTCACATTGAGAAAACGACGCGATTCGGGAAGATACGGCGACGGCTCCAGCGGCGGCACCGGCGCGGTGGCGTGAATCGGGTTGATAAGCATGAAATCGGCATGCGATTTCGTTGCCGCGTCGGACAGCAGCAGCTTCAGATCGCCATAGTCGCCCACGCCCCAGGATTCAGCGGAACGGATGGAATACATCTGTGCCATCCAGCCCCAACGTTGCTTTTCCGCTACTGCTGGCGGCAGTTCGATGCGTGCCGGTGCGCAGATCAGCGCGGCTTCGGCGTGCAGCGGGCCGGCATCGACGGCCAGCGTGTGGTAGCCGGCGGGAATATCGTCCGGCAGCGTCAGTTGCAGCGAGCCGTCATCTGCGTTCGAGCCCGTCAGATACGCGGTCAGATCGCCCGCATATTCCGTGCCGTCTTCCAACGTCAGCTTCAGCGCCACGTCGTTTCCTTTCGCGCGGATTGGCGTGACGGCTTCCTTGCCGATGAACTTCACGACGGTCGGCTCAACAAGTGTGTCTGCGATGCGCTGCTGGGTCGCCGCATGGGAGGCGGTGATCGCTTCGTCGCTGGATGCGTCCACGCCGAGTGCGGCCAATACGGAGACGAGCACTTCGTCGCGGATTTCCACATAGGTGCCGAGCTGGTCGATATACGACGTGGAAATGCCATTGAGCTTGGCGAGCTGGATAAGAGGCCGTGCGATGCGTTCTGCGCTTTCGGTCTGCTGGGTCTGTGTCATAGGTCCCTTCTTTCCGCGCCGTTTGTGACGGCTGACATGCTACATTGCTTGCGATTGCCGCAGCTTCGATGCTGGTGGCATTCGCACCAAAGATAACTATATCACGGTATGATATCGTTTTCAAAGCGTGTTTTGCGGTAAGAGAGTGTTGCTATATTGCGATTTTGCTCTAATTTCAGGAATATAGATAACCGGAATTGTTTTTCCATATTGACTATCGTTTGCAATACGAAGGCGCAGCGCTCCGCATTGCAAACGATTATTCCAACGGGGCATTGCTCGTCTGCTACTCGGCTTCGAGAATTGCAAAGCTTTGCAGACCTAGACGCAGCGAAGTGCCGCTAATTTCGTTTTCGCCGATGCTGAAAATCGTCCGATAACTACCATCTGGTAACTGCAAAGCTTTGCAATCGCGGCTTGGATTGACGGCTATGATCAGCTTCTGCAGGTGGGTGGAACGCTCGAAAACGAACACTCTATCGCGTTCGATTGCATGGAACGTAGCCCCCGACCGCAAGGCGTCGCATTCCCCCTTGACGTGGAGTATGGAGCGCACCGTATGCCGCAGTGATTCGGCGTCGGCCTGCTGTGCGGCGACGGTCGGGGCGTCGGCGGACGGGTCGGCGGGCAGGTAGCTGCCACCGGTCACATCGCCAGCCCGAGTGTCCGATTCTGCAGAATCGGACACGTGAAGTGCTCCGGATGCGTCGTTCGCACCCCACTGCATCGGTGTGCGCGAACCGGTGCGCACGTAGCCGCCTTCTTTGCCGGGCAGTGCGCGGTATCGCATGCCGATTTCGTCGCCGTAATACAGGAACGGCACGCCCGGCATCGCGAACAGCGTGCAGTATGCCAGGGCGATTTCGCGCTGCGACAGTCGCGGCGCCACGCGTGCGGTGTCGTGGTTGCAGGTGATGAAATTAAAATTTCCGTCGGCCGTTTCCGCTTCGCGCAGACGCGGCTCGTACTCGTCCAGGAATTCGCTGATCGGCGTGCCGGAATCGGCGTTGAAATAGCTCTTGTCGCCCTTGCGGCTCAACGGGTCGTCCACGTTGCGCAACAGCATGTTGTAGCCGTTGGGAACGCCGTCCCAACGCCAATCGAGATAGAAATCCATGTCGAAGCCGGCGGCCATCGACTCCTCTGGCCGTCCCCATTCCGAAACGAACGCGGCTTCGGGGAAGGCCGGGCGGATCCGGGCGAACATGTACTGCCAGGTGCGGATGGTGTAAGGCTTGCCCTCATCGTCCTTTTTGACGAGGCTGTCGGCCATATCCACGCGGAAGCCGTCTGCGCCACGGGAAAGCCAGAACCGCATGACGTCCACCATCGCGTCGCAAGTGGCCTTCGCGTCCGGACCAAGGGCTGGCTTCTGCCAGCTACGTTCGGGGTGCGCGAAACCGTAGTTGAGCGCCGGCTGGCATTTGAAGAAGTTCAAGATGTAGGTACCGTTGCGGGGCGATTCGCCGCCGATGAATGGCAGTCCGTCGCCACCGGAGATCCATGAGTCTGTCCAGATGTAGCGGTCGGAATAATTGTTTCGCTCGACCTTGCAACTGCGGTGGAACCACTCGTGTTCCTCGCTGGTGTGGCCTGGCACGAGATCGAGGATCACGTGCATGTCGCGCCGGTGGGCGGCGTCGAACAACGCAATGAGATCGTCGTTGGTGCCGTAGCGTGATGCCACCTTTTTGTAGTCGCGCACGTCGTAGCCGGCGTCTTTGAATGGCGAGTCGAAACAGGGATTGAGCCAGATCGCGTTGCATCCGAGATCCTTGATGTAGTCCAGTTTTAAAGTGATTCCGGGGATGTCTCCGATGCCGTCGCCATTGGAGTCGACGAAGGACTGTGGATAGATTTCATAAAAAATTGCGTCGGCAAGCCATTTGGGGTGGGGGTGTTTCGCGGGGGGAAGCATGAGGGTGTGTCTCCTTGATATTTCGCGGTTTGCGGTGTTTCTTTGAAACAATCATAACGCTGAATTGCAAACGTTGGCAGAAACGTGCTACACTAACAATCACTGATACATTTTTGGTGGCCCCAGTGTTGTTGGTAATCATCCAAGAACGATGATGTGAACGTATGCAGGGTTTTGGTCCGTACCATTTAACCGGAGATGTTGAGGAACACAAGGTTATGTGAGGAAAGGAAGATCAATGAAGATCGATTGGAAGAAGGCAATCGGACTTACTGCTGCCGTTTCTATGCTGGTTCCGCTCGCTGCGTGCGGTGGCTCCTCCGACGGTGGCGATAAGAACGCTTCCGGCTCCACCGAGGCCGTCACGCTGAGCGTGTGGGCCCCGCAGGAAGACCAGGCCAAGGACACCAACTGGCTGGGCAAGGTCGAAGAGAACTTCGCCAAGGCGCATCCGGAATACAATATCACGTGGAAGAATGACGTGGTCTCCGAAGGCGATGCTTCCAAGCAGGTCAGCACTGATCCGTCCGCGGCGGCCGATGTCTATATGTTCGCTTCCGATCAGTTGGGTGTTCTAATGGACGCCAAGGCCATTGGCCAGCTGGGCACCGACGCTGAGAAGCAGGTGAAGGAACAGAACGGCGACCTCGAAGTCAACTCCGTCACCGGCACCGATGGCAAGCTCTATGGCGTGCCGTACACCGACAACACGTGGTTCATGTACTACAACAAGTCCAAGATCACCGAGGATGAGGCCAAGGACTTCGATACCATCCTTTCCAAGGCCAAGGTCGCGTTCTCCCTGCAGAATTCTTGGTACATCAACGGCTTCTATGATGGCCTGAGCCTGTTCGGCGAGAAGGGCAATGATGCTGACGCAGGCATGGTCTTCCCGAAGGACGGCGCCGATATCACCTCTTATCTGGTTGATGTGGTCGCCAACCCGAACTTCTCCAACGACGATGGCGCTTCCGGCCTCGCAGCCATCAAGGATGGCTCCGCCGACGTGCTGTTCTCCGGTACCTGGTCCGCTAAGGACGTGAAGGAGGCCCTGGGTGACAACTACGCCGCCACCTCTCTGCCGACCTTCACCGTGAACGGCCAGAAGAAGCAGATGAAGTCCTTCGCCGCCACCAAGGCCGCTGCTTACAACCCGAACGCCAAGAACCCGAAGGCCGCCGCTCAGTTCGCGGCTTACCTCGGCTCCACCGAAGCTCAGAAGCTGCACTACGAGATGCGCGCCATCCCGCCGACCGACAAGTCCCTGTCTGATCTGACCACCGACGACGTCGCAGCCAAGGCCCAGGCCGACACCATGGCCAACACCGCCCTCCTGCAGTCCGGTCTGTCTGGCATGAACGATTGGTGGACTCCGGCCGAAACCTTCGGCAAGGCCCTGGTCAACAAGGAAATCACCAAGGACAACGCTGCCGCCAAGTACCAGGATTGGGTCAAGCAGGCCGGTGGCAAGATCGCTGAGTGAAATCAGTAATTCTAAAAATCCAATAACTGAAGAATGCAGGTGGTTGGCACTGCCAAATCCCCCCAGCCATCCTGCAGCTTTGAGAGACGCTTCGAGTCGCGGTGTCTCTCTCCACTTTGCATAGTGGCTCACTCCTCCTCCGAGCTTTGCATTCCCGGGCAAGGTTTTTAAATTCTCCTTCCCCTTGTCCGGGAGCAAAGCTTTTTTTATCTTTCAATATCCATATGAGAGGGCAGTCGAAATGACAGCAACAACTCTTTCCCCGCGGGAGATGAAGCGCCTTCGGAAGCAGGGTGCTGATTATGTTTCTCCGTCGCCTTACACGGTAAGGGCGGCGTTCCGGCGTGGTGACCTGTTCACTAAGCTTTCCGCAGTGGTGTTTGGTCTTGGCGATATCGTGCGCAAGCAGTATGTCAAGGGCATTGCCATGCTGGCGCTGGAAATCGCATACTTCGTGTTCATGGCAATCAATGGTGTGGACTATCTTTCCAAGTTGCCGACCTTGGGCACCAATGCAGGCGGCAAGAAGCTGGTCGACGGCTTCTGGGTCTACACCGAACCTGACCGTTCCGTGGTCATCCTGTTGTACGGTGTCGCCACTCTGGTTATCACCGCTGCCTTCATCGGCCTGTGGGTCATGTCCGTGCGCTCTGCATACAAGTCCCAGGTGCTGCTCGAGGAGAACGGCAAGGCTCCGAGCTTCATGGACGATGTCCGCGAGCTGCTCGATGCCAAGGCTCACGTCCTGCTGATGTTCCTGCCCACGCTGGGCATTGCCGTGTTCACTGTGCTTCCGTTGATCTTCATGATTTCCATGGCATTCACCAGCTATGACCACAAGCACCTCGTGCTGTTCCACTGGGTCGGCTTTGAGAACTTCGCCAAGGTCTTCTCCAACAGCGGCGGCACCGTTAACGCCGCACTGTTCGGACGCGTGCTGGTGTGGACCTTGGTCTGGGCCTTCTTCGCCACCTTCCTGAACTTCTTCTTCGGCATGTTCGTGGCCATGATCATCAACCGCAAGACCACCCATTTCAAGGGTTTCTGGCGTGCCTGCTTCTCCATGTCCATCGCCGTTCCGCAGTTCGTGTCCCTGCTGGTCATGCACACCATGCTCCAGCCGCAGGGTGCGGTGAACCGCATGCTGCAGACGTGGGGTTGGATTGACGGCCCGCTGCCGTTCTTCACCGACGCCACTTGGGCCCGTGTCACCGTAATCGTCATCAACCTGTGGGTCGGTATTCCGTACACCATCATGCAGATCACTGGTATTCTGCAGAACATTCCGGCCGATCAGTATGAGGCGGCGAAGATCGACGGTGCCAACTGGTGGCAGATCTTTACTAAGATCACCATGCCGTACATTATCTTCGTGCTCACCCCGTATCTGATCACCACCTTCACGGGCAATGTGAACAACTTCAACGTCATTTACCTGCTGTCCGGCGGCGATCCTACGCCATTGGGCGATTCCGCAGGCTCCACTGATTTGCTTATCACCTGGCTGTACAAGCTGACCGTGGACAAGCAGGATTACAATCTCGGTGCCGTGATCGGCATCATGACCTTCGTCGTGTTGGCCATCGTTTCGCTGATCACCTACCGCAATTCCGGCTCCTATAAGAATGAGGAGGCATTCCGATGAGCAACAAGCATTCCGCAACCAAAGTGGAAAGCCACGGCCTTCTGCACGACCAGAAGATCCGCCGTATCACCGGCGACGTGTTCGCCCACTTGTTCCTGGCCATTCTGGCCGTCATCTGGCTCGTCCCAATCGTATGGGTGTTCGCGGAGTCGTTCAATAAGAACACCGCCCCGTACACCAGCTCCTTCTTCCCGAAGGAGTGGACTCTGGACAACTATAGGGTGCTGTTCACCGACCGCAACGTGTTGGACTTCCCGAAGATGTTCGGCACCACGTTCATCATCGCCTGCTTCACCTGTGCGATTTCTCTGATCTTCGTGCTCTCCGTGGCATACTGCATGAGCCGTATGCGTTTCCGTGTGCGCAAGACTTTCATGAACGTTGTGCTGATTCTTGGCATGTTCCCGGGTATCATGGCCGTCACCGCCATCTACTTCATCTTGAAGGCCTTGGGCCTGTCAAGCGGCACCATGACTACCGTGGCGTTGATTCTCGTGTACTCCGCCGGTTCCGGCGCTGGCTTCTACGTGATGAAGGGCTATATGGACACCATTCCGACCTCGCTGGACGAAGCCGCCCTGCTCGACGGTTGCACCCGTTTCCAGGTGTTCCATAAGATCATCATCCCGATCTGCAAGCCCATGATCGTCTACCAGGCCATCATCGGCTTCCTGACCCCGTGGCTCGACTTTGTCATGGCCAAGGTGATCTGCCGTACGCAATCCAACTACACCGTGGCATTGGGCCTGTGGCTCATGCTGCAGAAGGAATATATCCAGAACTGGTTTGCCCGCTTCGCCGCGGCCGCGGTCGTGATCTCCGTTCCGATCGCCATCCTGTTCATTGTGATGCAGCGCTTCTATCAGGAGTCCATGTCGGGCTCCGTGAAGGGCTAAAGAAAGGCAAAGGATATGACGCTCGTAGACAGCTTCGCACAGCCGAACACGAGCGTCGCCGAACCGTTCCCGCTGTGTCTGGAACGGCCGCTGGGTGCCGTTGTTACTGAAACCGGCACCCAGTTCGCTCTCTGGGCTCCTTCCGCACAGAAGGTGACCCTGAGACTGTTCTCGCGTGGCTCCATGGGGGAAAGCGGCGACGCTCTGATTGGACAGTACACGATGCGTCCGGAATCCGACGGTTCCTGGACGTACGATTTCGCCGACAACAAGCACGGCGTGTATTACGACTTTTTGATTGAACGCGATTGCGGTTCCGTGGACCGCGTCGCCGATCCGTGGGCGCGCGGGGCCGGTGTGAACGGCCGGCGCAGCATGGTCGTGGACTTCAGCCGCACCAATCCGGATGGTTGGTACCGCGACCATATGCCGGACGTGCCGCTTGCGCAGACGGTGGTCTGGGAAACCCATGTGGGCGATTTCAGCAATGATCCCGCCGGCGGTTTCCCCGAATCGCATCGGGGCAAGTATCTGGCGTTCACCGACGACGGTACGTCTCTGGACGGGCATCCCGACTTTCCCACGGGCATCGCATATCTCAAGAAACTTGGCGTCACCGCGGTGCAGCTCATGCCGATTTACGATTTCGGTTCCGTGGACGAAGAGACCTGCGATCGCTACAACTGGGGGTACGATCCGGTCAATTACAACGTGCCGGAAGGCTCGTATTCCACCAATCCGTTCGACGGGTCGGTGCGCATCCGCGAAGTGAAGCAGATGGTGCAGGCGCTGCACAACGCCGGCATCAAAGTGATCATGGACGTGGTCTACAACCACATGTTCTCGCCCGATAATTGGTTTGAGCGGTCGGTGCCGGACTATTTCCTGCGCCGTAAGCCCAACGGCGCGCTGGCCAACGGATCCGGCTGCGGCTGCGATATGGCCACCGAACGCAAGATGTTCCGCCGGTTCATCGTGGAATCCGTGACGTTCTGGGCGCGCGAATACCACATGGACGGCTTCCGTTTCGACCTGATGGGTCTGATCGACGTGGACACCATGAATGCCGTGCGTGCTGCTCTGGATGAGATTCCCGGCCGTGGACGCGACATTCTCATGTACGGCGAACCGTGGTCCGCGGGCGCCACCGCGCCGCTGCCCAGCGACACCGTGCTGGCTGACAAGTCAGGCCTGTCGAAGCTTGACAGTCGCATCGGCCACTTCTGCGACACCACGCGAGACACCATCAAGGGCCATGTGTTCTTCTCGGACCGCCCGGGTTATGTGAACGGTGGCATGCACGAGAACGTAGCGGCTGCGCGTGAGGCCGTGGACGCGTGGCGTCGCGGCAAACATTCGGAAGGAGTGGCAGGCCAGGTCATTCAATACGTGTCCGCGCATGACGACCTCACGCTGTGGGACAAGTTGTGCGCGAGCTTTGCGGCTGGTTCGTTGGGCAGCACCGTGGCCGAAGGCGTTAACGAAAATACCGTGGATGTGCCAAAAGTCATGTATGACGCCGATTTCTCGGCGGAAGGGCTGGCCGGTGTCGGTCCGCAGATTGCGGCCGCGCTGACCGACGTGATGGACGCCAACAAGCTGGCTGTGGGTATCACGCTTACCTCCGCTGGCATCCCGTTCATGCTGTCCGGCGAGGAGTTCGCACGTACCAAATTCGGCAGCTCTGATTCTTACGATTCCGCCAAAGAGCTTAACTGGCTCGATTGGAACCGTGCATGGCAGAAGCGCGATTTGATTGAGTATTACGCGAAGTTGATTGCATTGCGCAAGTCTGATCCACAGTGGTTCGACGGCAATCGCAATATCGTCGATACGGAAGGCGACGAACTCGTGTTCCGCGTCGGCGATTATCTGATGGCCGCCAATCCAGGCAGACACGTCGGCGTTATTGACGTGGCCGTAACGGGTTTGGAACCGATTGGCGGAATACGGAGATACTGGTGTGGTCTCGGCTCGTCCGTCAGTCCGGTGGAAGGCAATGTGAGCGCAGGTGATGGCGATTATTTGATTGTTCCACCGCATACGTTTGCAATCTGGCGGTTGCAGTAATACTCTCAGTAGGGAAGCTACAAAACGG
>OLRB01001124.1_pt1 | contig 12327 bp, 9 predicted proteins | sample 1672751 | NCBI WGS metagenome assembly OLRB01 (sample SAMEA3136720, study PRJEB25190) | human gut metagenome | biome: human gut; feature: human-associated habitat; material: faeces | place: Austria | collected 2013
TAATAAAAAAGCAAGTTCATACTTGCTTTTTTTGTTTACTTTGATGAGGACAGGAAGGATGATAAGGACTCTTTAGGATTGTCTAAAGAAGGGATTGAACATCTTCTCGTGACCAATAGAAGTTTCAGGGCCATGACCGGGATAGACGGTATAGGAAGATGGAAGGGTAAAGAGTTCTTCTCTGATACTGCTAAGTAACTGTGCCGCGTTCCCTGTTGGAAGATCGGTCCGTCCAATGGTTTCGCGAAAAAGGGCGTCACCGGATAGAACCAGGTGATCCTCAGGAAAGACGATAGAGACTCCTCCTGCAGAGTGGCCTGGTGTCTCCAGAACATAAAAGTGGAAATCGGCTATTTGGTAATCGGAGCGAATGTCATAAAGGAAGTCGGCCTCCTTGCATACCACATCTTCTAAATCCGCATGACGATCCAAACCAGATAAATTATCGACAGGAGAAGACAACCAACTGGCTTCTGCTGAATGGACATAAACAGGTGGGAAATGATAGGTCTGACGAACCTTTTCAAGACTCATAATGTGATCGTAATGCGTATGGGTTAAAAGAATCGCTACAATTGGTTTTCCGATGCGATCTATTTGTTTTTGAATAGTCGCCCAGTCGCTACCTGGATCGACAAGAATGAGGGAGTGGTCATTTTCAAGGTAGTAGGTATTTTCATAAGCTACAGGATTAACAGTACGATAGATTTTCATAAGGACTCCTTTCTAGAATAGTGTATCAAATTGCAAGGAAAATAACAGGATTGAAGTCAACATGAAAGGAGAAAAAAATCTGCAGAGCTTGCTCAAACGTGATATAATTTTAAGTATTATGACAAGACAGAAACGGAAATATGCCATTGTGGATCTGGAAGCGACCAGTGCTGGAAGCAATGCTAAGATCATTCAGGTTGGGATCGTTATTATCGAGGATGGCCTAATTACCCAATCCTATGAAACAGATGTAAATCCCCATGAACGATTGGATGAGCACATCAAACAATTGACCGGACTAACAGATGCTCGCTTACGCAAAGCACCAGAGTTTGCACAAGTGGCAAAGGAAATTTTTGAATTAATAGAAGATGCCGTCTTTGTGGCCCATAATGTCAAATTTGATGCGAATTTATTAGCAGAAGCCCTCTTTTGGGAAGGATTTGAGCTAACGACTCCTCGGATTGATACGGTTGAATTGTCTCAAATTTTCTATCCGACTTTAGAACGCTACAATTTAGGAGCGCTTGCAGCTGAACTGGAAATTGAGTTGCACCATGCTCACTCCGCTTTAGCGGATGCTATGGCAACAGCCCAGCTGCTGTTGAAATTGAGAGAGAAAATTGCGAGCTTACCAAGAGGATTGATCGAAAAACTTCTTTCGATGGCAGATTGTTTGATTTATGAATCGCGACTCTTAATAGAAGATGCGCTTGAAGACAGTAGCCTTTTTTTACCAGCTCATTTAGTAGAAGTTCATGGTCTCTATCTGCGCAAGCCACAGCAGTTTTTAGAAAGTCGTCATTTGTCTGAACAGTTTGAACTCAATATGCAGCTGTTGGGAATGGAGGCTTATCCGGAACAAAGAGAATTTGTTAACTATATCGAAGATAGTTTGCAACAGCCACTTCCGAGTTTTATTGAAGCGCCAACGGGTATTGGGAAGACCTACGCTTATCTATTAACGCTTTTGGCCAAAACCTCCAAGCGCATTCTTGTCAGTGTTCCAACTAAAATTCTTCAGGATCAAATTATGAAGAAGGAAGGAAAGACTATCCAAGATCTTTTCCAAATTCCCTTTCATAGCCTGAAAAGTCCCAAGGATTACATCCAACTCGATAAATTTTATGAGGCCTTACAGAGTGAGTCAGATAATGGGATGATTCGACGCTTTAAAATGCAACTGTTGGTTTGGCTGACCATGACAGAAACGGGAGAGTTCAGTGAAATTGGCCAACTCTATCGTCATCTTCATTTTGTAGCTGACATTTGCCACGATGGCCAATTGTCGAAGCGTTCACTTTTTTATCAGGAAGATTTTTGGCGCCTGGGCCAGGAAAAAGTGAAAACCAGCCGAGTAATTCTGACCAATCATGCCTATCTGTTAACCCGTCTAGAAGATGATAAGAGTCTACTTCAAGAATCTGTTCTGGTAGTGGATGAAGCGCAAAAACTCTTCTTTGCTTTAGAGCAGTTTTCACAGAGAGAAGAAAACTTGCAATCTCTTCTTCTAGGCTTGCAACATGCCATCGAAGAGGAAAAAGATCTTCTGCAAAGGCGTTTGCTGGAGAGTATTCAATTTGAGTTAAATGCCTGCTCTAAGGAAGTTGTACAAGGAAAACCAGCCATCTTATCAGATCAAACGGTAGCAAAAATTCGACAGGATGTCTCAGAATTAAAAAACGAATCATTAGAGAATCTAAGGGAATTGTTTGATGAGCGCTACCAAACCTTTTGGATGGACAAGGAAGTGGTCGAAAGCCACCAGATTCTTCGTCTCCATGGAGGAGTCGAGGACTTACTATCCTTTAAGGAGTTTGTGCCTGAGGAAGTGACCGTGCTCTTTGTATCAGCAACGATCGCGATCAGTAAAAAGGTGCATTTACCTGCCCTTTTGGGATACCAAGAGCAGCAGATCTACCGGGTGCCAATAACAGTCAAACAACACCAGGAATTATTGGTGCCGATAGATTTTCCAGATGTCGTTTCTTTATCTTCCGTGGAGTATGCAGGAGAGATTTGTCAGCTCATCGATGAACTCCTTCCTCTAAGAAAACCAATTTTTCTTTTGTTTACCTCAAAAGAATTGTTACTGGAGACGTCAAACGCCTTGAAGTTTCCTCATTTGGCCCAGTATCGAAATGGCGATGCAGCTAATATTAAGCGACGATTTGACCGAGGAGAAAGCTCTATTTTATTGGGAACAGGAAGCTTCTGGGAGGGAGTCGATTTTTCCCAACAAAAAGAAGTGATTCAAATCATCACGCGCCTTCCTTTTGATAACCCCAAAGATTATATGGTTCAAAAGCTGAATATCCAACTCAGAGAACAGGGGAAAAATCCCTTTTATGACTATAGCCTTCCGGTCGCGATTTTAAGGCTCAAACAGGCTATTGGGAGAACCAGCCGTTTTCAAGACCAGGAATCGTTGGTCCTCTTATTGGATCAGCGAGTGGTGACCAAACGATATGGAAAACAAATTTTAGATGGTTTGCAGCAAGTGTTGCCCCTTCACACGACAGTGAGAGAGCGGCTTGTTGAGCAAGCAGCTGCCTTTTTTGAAAGGAATTGAGAGAATGAAAAATAAAGGATTTGGACTTGCAATTGCATTTGTACTGGCTCTTTGCGCCATGTTTTTGGGAACTTTCTTTCCCATCATTGGCTCCAGTGTCTTTGCTTTGATTTTAGGAATTGTCCTCAATGAATTAGTAGATTTGCCGGAGAATTCACGACCAGGACTGAACTGGTCCGGTAAGAAATTATTGCAGTATTCGATTATCTTCATGGGATTTAGCTTGCCGATTGCGACGGTTGCCTCTACAGGCTTGTCTTCTTTGAAGATTAGTCTGCCAACGATAACAGTTGCCTTTCTTGCAGCGATGATCTTTGGGAAAGTCTTCCATCTGAAATCTCACTTACGGACCTTAATTGGATTTGGAACGGCTATTTGTGGTGGATCTGCTATCGCAGCAGCTGCGCCGATCATTGAAGCAGACGAAGAGGAAATTGCCTTATCTATGTCAACCATCTTTTTCTTCAACATTTTGGCTGTCTTTATCTTTCCAGTATTAGGGCATGTATGGCATATGTCTAATTTTCAATTTGGCCTCTGGTCAGGAACAGCCATTAACGATACGTCATCAGTTGTAGCAGCAGCGTTTTCTTATAGTAAGGCGGCGGGTGAAATGGCGACCATTGTTAAGTTGACACGCGCCCTGATGATTGTACCAGTTTGTTTGGGCTTGATCGGTTTAAAATGGTATCGGAGCAAGCAACAAGGAAGAAACAAAGGAATGTTAAAGAAAATTATTCCTTGGTTCATCATTTGGTTTATTGTGGCTTCTATTCTTTCATCTATCGGCTTGCTACCTAAAGTGGTTCTTCCTTACCTAAAGGACCTTTCTCACCTCTTTATGGCCATGGCCTTGGTCGGAATCGGAAGCAAGGTTTCTTGGAAACAGTTCCGTGCAGCAGGAGCAGCCCCTCTTTTAGTAGGGTTGATTGCTTGGTTTTGTGTAGCAGGATCTAGCTTGGTTCTACAAATGTTGTTCTATTAATTGATTTGATGATTCTCAAAGAAAGGAACGTGAATGAAGAAACATCATTTTTGGACGATTCACCTGGATTATTCCATCATTGGGATTGTCTTCGCCCTTCTCATGATTGGGATTTTATCTGTTTATGTAGCAGTTTCTCATGACTATCCCCAGATGGTGTGGCCTTTTTTGGGGCAGCAATTGGCTTGGATTGGTGTGGGATGCGTCATTTGCCTGATTGTGACCATTTTTAGCACGAAATTTCTTTGGAAAATCACACCCTTTCTTTATCTATTAGGTTTGGCCTTGATGGTTCTTCCTCTTGTTTTTTATAATCCAAACTTGGTGGCTTCGACTGGAGCTAAAAACTGGGTTGCTTATGGGAACATCACCTTATTTCAGCCTTCAGAATTTATGAAGATTCCCTTCATCCTGATGCTGTCACGCTCTATTGTCCGATTTTTGCAAAGAAATAAGGGGCGTGAACGATTATTACGACAAGATTGGTTTTTGATTCTAGAGTTGACCATCTATACGATTCCGGTATTTGCCTTATTGGCTCTCCAGCAGGACTTGGGAACGGCCTTAGTATTTTTGGCCATCTTTGCGGGCTTAGTGCTCGTTTCAGGAGTTTCCTGGAAAATTATCTTGCCGGTCATCTTGCTTCTGGCAGGTGGGCTAGCAGGCTTTCTCTTCCTCTTTCTTTCAGAAGGGGGACGGGCTTTTCTGCACCAACAATTAGGGATGCCAACCTACCAGATGAACCGTATTTTAGCCTGGTTAAATCCTTTTGACTATGCACAAACCACCACCTACCAGCAGGCGCAAGGACAGCTAGCCATTGCAAGTGGTGGCCTCTTTGGGCAAGGATTTAATGTTTCCAATTTATTGGTTCCCGTACGGGAAAGTGATATGATTTTTACAGTAGTAGCAGAAGACTTTGGCTTTGTTGGAGCTCTGGTGCTGTTGATTTTATATGTGGCCCTGATTTACCGCATTTTAAAAATTACCCTCCAGTCCAATAACCAATTTTATACCTATATTTCCATTGGATTTATTATGATGCTGGTCTTTCATATTTTTGAAAATGTCGGAGCAGTAACGGGACTTCTCCCCTTGACGGGGATTCCTCTCCCCTTTATCTCACAAGGAGGTTCCTCTATTATTAGTAATCTGATTGGTGTTGGTCTGGTCCTTTCAATATATAATCATAATAGCAAAAAGAAAGAGCCAGAAGAAGGGCCTCCAATCCGTAAAAAAGTAGTCCTTAAAAAGGCGCAATAGATAGAAAGAAGGAATGAAAATGAAAAAAGTAGCAACGATTTTAGCAAACGGTTTTGAAGAAATTGAAGCCTTGACCATTGTCGATGTTTTGAGACGGGCTGGAATCGACTGTGACCTCATTGGCATGGAAGAAACGGTCACAGGTTCTCACCAGATCACAGTGGAAGTCGACCGCCTGTGGAATGGGGACCTGTCAGATTATGATGGAATCTTTTTGCCAGGTGGGATGCCAGGAGCTGCGAATTTGCGGGATAATCCGGAATTGATTGCAGCTCTCCAAGAAGAAAGTAGAAAAGGAAAAATCATTTCTGCGATTTGTGCAGCACCAATTGTCTTGGCACGTGCCGGCCTCTTAAAAGATAAACACTATACGTGTTACGATGGTTTTGAAGAAGAGATTCAAGATGGGTACTATCAGAAAGAAACAGTGGTGAAAGACGGGAATCTCCTGACCAGTCGTGGTCCTTCAACTGCTCTTGCCTTAGCCTATGCCTTGGTAGACCAATTTGGAGGAGATGCCCAAAGTCTTCGTCAAGGAATGCTCTATCAAGATGTCTTTGGAGATGCTTAAAAAAGCTCTTTTGGACACTATATTTTCTGGTGAAAGATCACATTCTATGACGGAAAATGACTTCTCTTTGATTTAAAATGAAATGACCGTAAAAAATGGCTAAAATCCCCCCTAAATGAGGGTTTTAGCTTATTTTTTTTGTCTATTTGTGGTATAATATTGACTATGAATTATCATGATTTTATATGGGATCTTGGTGGGACGCTATTGGATAATTACGAAACGTCCACAAATGCCTTTGTAGCGACATTGAAGGACTTTCACATCCAAGCCGATCATGATTCTGTTTATGCAGCATTAAAAATCTCAACACAGGATGCAATTCAAACCTTTGCACCTCATATTTCCAATTTTCGTACGGAATACAAGAAAAAAGAAGCCTTGGGCTTGCAAGAGCCGGTCTTATTTGAGGGAGCAAAAGAGTTACTAGAAGAGATACAAGCACATGGAGGACGTCATTTTTTGGTATCACATCGGGATCGCCAAGTTTTGACCCTTCTTGATCAGACAGGTATTGCTCCCTTCTTTGCGGAGATTGTAACAGCAGACGAGGGCTTTCCTCGAAAACCAGATCCAGCCTCTATGCTTTATTTGAAGGAAAAATATGGCATTCAAGCCGGTCTGGTCATCGGAGATCGTCCGATCGATATAGAAGCTGGGAAGGCTGCAGGGCTTTCGACCTATTTATTTGATTCCATGCCACACTTACACCAGTTTATATTTGAATAGAAAAGGGAAATTATGACAGAGGATAAACAGCAAGAAAATCAAGCACAAGAATATGATGCCAGTCAGATTCAGGTCTTGGAAGGACTAGAGGCCGTTCGGATGCGTCCGGGGATGTATATTGGATCTACCTCAAAAGAAGGTCTTCATCATCTGGTCTGGGAAATCGTAGATAACTCGATTGACGAAGCCTTAGCCGGTTTTGCTAGCCATATTGAAGTTTTCATTGAAGCAGATAATTCTATCACGGTTGTCGATGATGGTCGTGGGATCCCAGTGGATATCCAAGAAAAGACGGGTCGACCTGCCGTTGAAACTGTCTTTACCGTGCTTCACGCGGGAGGAAAATTCGGCGGAGGCGGCTACAAGGTATCTGGTGGTCTTCACGGGGTAGGGTCATCCGTTGTGAATGCCCTTTCCACATCCCTCGATGTTCGCGTCTATAAAAATGGTAGTATCCATTACCAAGAGTATCGACGTGGACACGTTGTGGATGATTTGAAAGTCATCGGGGAGACAGATCGGACAGGGACAACCGTCCACTTTATTCCGGATCCAGAAATCTTCACGGAAACAACCGAGTATGATTTTGAAAAATTAAATAAACGGATTCAAGAATTAGCCTTTTTGAATCGTGGCTTGCGTATTTCTTTGACGGATAAGCGAGAAGGCTTGGAGCAAGAAAAGCATTACCACTACGAAGGTGGGATCTCTAGTTACGTCGAATACATCAATGAAAACAAAGATGTCATCTTTGAAAAACCAATCTACACAGATGGTGAAATGGATGATATTACAGTTGAAGTAGCTATGCAATATACCACAGGATACCATGAGACGGTCATGAGTTTTGCGAATAACATTCATACCCATGAAGGTGGGACGCATGAACAGGGCTTCCGTACAGCTCTCACTCGTGTGATCAATGATTATGCTAAGAAAAATAAGCTCTTAAAAGAAAACGAAGACAATCTAACAGGGGAAGATGTTCGAGAAGGCTTAACAGCAGTTATCTCGGTTAAACATCCAAATCCACAGTTTGAAGGACAAACCAAGACTAAACTTGGGAATTCAGAAGTTGTTAAAATTACCAATCGACTCTTTAGTGATGCCTTTTCTGATTTCCTTTTGGAAAATCCGCAAATTGCTAAGAAAATCGTCGAAAAAGGGATTTTAGCGGCGAAAGCTCGCGTAGCTGCTAAGCGAGCGCGTGAGGTGACCCGTAAGAAATCAGGGCTTGAGATTTCCAACCTACCTGGTAAATTGGCAGATTGCTCTTCAAATAATCCACAAGAAACAGAACTCTTTATCGTCGAAGGGGATTCAGCCGGAGGATCTGCAAAATCTGGTCGAAATCGGGAATTCCAAGCGATTCTCCCAATCCGTGGTAAGATCTTGAACGTTGAAAAAGCAAGTATGGACAAAATTCTAGCCAATGAAGAGATCCGTAGTTTATTTACTGCTATGGGAACTGGATTTGGTGCAGAATTTGATGTTACAAAAGCGCGTTATCAAAAATTAGTGATCATGACCGATGCCGATGTCGATGGCGCTCATATCCGAACCCTTCTATTGACCTTGATCTATCGCTATATGAAACCAGTCTTGGAAGCGGGATATGTTTATATTGCGCAACCACCAATCTATGGGGTCAAAGTCGGTAGTGAAATCAAAGAATATATCCAACCTGGTGCCAACCAAGAAGCCGAATTAGCTGCAGCTTTGGAACGTTATTCAGAAGGTCGCTCAAAACCAACTATCCAACGCTATAAAGGTCTTGGAGAAATGGATGATCACCAATTATGGGAAACAACCATGAATCCAGAACACCGCTTGATGGCACGAGTATCAGTAGACGATGCTGCGGAAGCAGATAAGATCTTTGATATGTTGATGGGTGACCGCGTGGAACCACGTCGTGAATTTATCGAAGAAAACGCTGAATATAGTACACTCGATGTATAAAATTCACCGAACGCTTCCCATTAATGGATATTTTATGGTATAATTACTAGGATTACGTTCAAGTAATACGATGAAGGAGTTTTTATATGTCTAGTGGACTAATTGTTCTCATCTTTATTGTCGCCCTTATCTTGATTGTAGGATATGTGGTTGCAGTCATTTTGAGAAAACGAAATGAAGCCTTACTGGCAGCACTGGAAGAACGAAAAGAAAAGTTATACAACCTTCCGGTCAACGATGAAGTAGAGGCCGTAAAAAACATGCATTTGATTGGTCAAAGTCAAATTGCATTTCGTGAATGGAATCAAAAATGGGTAGATTTATCCTTAAATTCATTTGCTGATATTGAAAACAATCTGTTTGAAGCGGAAGGCTATAATAATTCTTTCCGTTTCATGAAGGCTAAACAAGCCATTGACAATATCGAAAGTCAGATCCAATTGATCGACGAAGATATCAAGGCGATTCGCAAAGCCCTTTCTGATCTGGAAGAGCAGGAACAAAAGAATAGCGGACGTGTGGTTCATGCCTTGGATATGTTTGAGGAACTTCAAAAAGAAGTCACTTCAGACCCAGATCGTTATGGCAGTGCGCTTCCTGAAATTGAAAAACAAATTGGAAATATTCAATCTGAGTTTTCACAATTTGTAACCTTGAATTCTTCAGGTGACCCTGTTGAAGCGGCTGAAATCCTTGATACAGCTGAAAATCATATTGTAGCCTTAAAACAAATTGTTGAGCGAGTGCCAGAAATTGTCACTGCCCTTCAGTCAAAACTTCCAGACCAATTAGAGGATTTGGAAAGTGGCTACCGCAAGCTTTTGGAATCTGGCTACCACTTCACTGAAACAGATATTGAATCTCGTTTCCAACAGTTGCATGCTTCCTTGAAGAACAATATGGCAAATGTATCCGCCCTTGAATTGGACAATGCCATTTACGAAAATGAACAAATTCAAGAAGAAATCGATGCATTGTATCACATCTTTACTCGTGAAATTGAATCACAAAAAGTTGTGAAGAAGTTAGTGAAACAACTGCCTGGCTATTTGAAACACGCAAAAGATAACAATAGCAACCTTGCAGCAGAAGTGGAACGCCTTGGTAAAACATTCGTCTTGAATGAAGCTTTCAGCCAACAGTTAAAAGAGTTGGAAGCTGAGCTATCTTCACAAGAAAATGTGGTAGAAGATGCCTTGAAAGATTCATCTGAAACACAAAAAGCTTATTCTATCGTAGAAGAAGAGTTAGAAGCTATTGAGGCTCGCTTGAAAGAAATCGAAGATGAGCAAATCGGCTTGAGTGATTCCCTTTCAAAAGTTGAAAAAGACGATGCCAATGCTCGCCAAAAAGTCAACATCTATGCCAACCGTTTGCATGCCATTAAACGCTATATGGACAAGCGAAACTTGCCAGGAATCCCTCAAGAATTCTTGGAATTATTCTTCACAGCAAGCAACAATACAGAGGCTTTGATGGATGAGTTGGAAGGGGATAAAATCAACATCGAGTCAACCAATCGTTTGTTAGATATTTTGACAAATGATATGAATGAATTGGAAGAAGCGACTTATCGAATTGTACAAAATGCTACTTTAACCGAGCAGTTATTGCAATACTCGAACCGTTACCGTTCATTTGATGATCATGTACAGGCAGCCTTTGATGAGTCCCTTTATATTTTCGAAAGAGAATATGACTATGCGGCTTCCTTTAAAGTGATCTCAGATGCTTTAGAGATGGTAGAAGCTGGAGTGACAGATCGCTTTGTTACTTCGTATGAAAAAACTCGGGAGCAAATTCGCTTCTAATAACAGAAAAATGACCTTTTAGGAGGTCATTTTTTTATCTTCAAATCATCATTGAAACTTGAAATTTAAACCCTATTTTTGTATAGTAAGGGGGAAATAAGAAAGGAAAGCGATGAAAAAAGTAACAGGTCTCCTCGTTATGGATGTGGATGGAACCTTGATCCGACAGGAAGGGATTGATCTACTAGCTCAAGAAGCTGGCGTGGGAGAAAAAGTGGCTGAGATTACAGCACAAGCAATGAATGGGAAGCTGGATTTTGCAGCATCTTTAGAGGCGCGTGTTGCTTTATTGAAGGGATTAGAGACCTCTATCTTTCCGAAAATTTTGGAGCAGATTGAAGTCACACCGGGAGCAGATCGCTTGATCACGGAACTTCATCAAAGGGGTTACAAGGTTGGCCTTGTTTCGGGGGGATTTCATGAAGTCATCGACCCCATCGCGAGGTCTTTAGGAATTGATCTAGTCCGAGCCAACCGTTTGCGGACTTCTGATGGCCGTTTGACAGGAGAAGTCCTCGGTGAGATTGTGACTCCTGAAATGAAAAAAGAGTCCCTCCTGACATGGGCGAGAGAAAATCATATTCCACGAAGTCAGACGATTGCTATGGGAGATGGTGCCAATGATCTTCCCATGATTGAAACAGCCGGTATCGGGATTGCCTTTATGGCAAAGCCAATCGTAGCTGAGCGAGCCCCATATCGTATCGAGAAGAGGGATTTAAGCCTTGTTCTTGAAATTTTAGACCAGCATAGAAAGGAAACAGCATGCATATCCTACTAGCCCCGGATTCATTTAAAGAATCCTTATCTGCCAAACAAGTAGCAGAAGCCTTGAAAAAAGGATTTCAAGAGGCTCTACCAGATGCAACTTTTGACCTCCTTCCTATTGGGGATGGTGGCGAAGGCACCATGGAAACTCTAGCTGGTGTTCTGGATGTAACGGAGTACCAAACTCAAGTAACCGGACCATTTGGACAGCCTGTTTTAATGTCTTACTACCAAAAAGATGAGATGGCTTTTTTTGAGATGGCTTCACTTGTCGGTTTAGGCTCCATTCCAGCTGAAAAACGAAATCCTCTTGAACTGGAAACACGAGGAATTGGTGAACTTATTTTGCAATTGGTTGACCAAGGGGTTAAAACGATCTGTGTGGGAATTGGCGGTTCTGCAACGAATGATGGTGGGATTGGGATGGCAGCTGGATTAGGGGTAGCCTTCTATGATGATCAAGGCCATCTGCTTCGTCCTGTTGGGGCTTCGCTCGGTCGTGTGGCTAGAATAGATACCAGTGCGATTCCAAAAGCTTTAAAAGACATCGAGCTCCAAGTCTTAACGGATGTAACCAATCCTCTCTGTGGCAGTCAAGGAGCGACCTATATCTTTGGTGGGCAAAAGGGATTGAATCCCCTTCTATTTCCAGCTGTTGATCAGGCTATGCAGGATTTTTACCAGCTAGCAAATGCACGAATATTGTCCATGGCTGGCGCCGGAGCTGGAGGTGGCATGGCTGCTGGCTTGGTCGCTTTTGCGGGAGGTCAGATTTCCTCAGGAATTGAAAAAAGTCTCGATTTGATTGACTTTGATCACAAAGTACAAAAAGCTGATCTGGTCGTCGTTGGAGAAGGAAGGATGGATCTCCAATCTCTTTCTGGGAAGGCTCCTGTCGGGGTAGCCAAACGAACACCAGAGAAGATCCCAGTGATAGCTATTTGTGGTAGCT
>OLRB01001129.1_pt1 | contig 12289 bp, 9 predicted proteins | sample 1672751 | NCBI WGS metagenome assembly OLRB01 (sample SAMEA3136720, study PRJEB25190) | human gut metagenome | biome: human gut; feature: human-associated habitat; material: faeces | place: Austria | collected 2013
TCCTGTTGTACTTCCGACTTTTTCATTATTTTCATCATATAGTTCGTATTCTTTGTCATCTACTAGGTATAATGTATAAAATTGATGTTTTTCATTATACGCAGTAAACTTTTTATCAATATGTATTTTTATAAAGCTTATATCACTATCTTCTTGATAGTCATTGAAAGTCTTTCTGACATCAGCATTCTTATCAATCATAGAAAGTTTATTTGCAACCCAAGGAAGAAGAGTTCCCTGTATAGAAATTGAAAGAATAACTATACAAAATACTAGGTTGAATAAATTGTACTTTGTTTCAACACCACTTAAAACAACGGAAATTGCAAAAACGATAGATGCAACTCCTCTAAGTCCAGACCAAGATACAAGTGCAATCTGTCTAGGTGATGATCTAAATGGAGCAAGAAGTACAGATGAAACTAGTGGTCTTGCAACTAATGTAAGAAATACCATTATCATCAATGAAGGTATCATAACTCTAGGTAAATCTACAGGTGTTACTAAAAGTCCAAGTAGGAAGAATATTATAACCTGTGCGACATCTGTTGAAACATCGAAAAAATGCACTAAATATTTCTTATGTATTAAAGTTGAGTTACCTAAAATTATTCCACATAAATAAACACTCAAATATCCATTTCCATTTAATGTATAAGGCAGTGAAAATGATAGAAGCATTACTGCGAATAAGAAGATAGTTACACTTTCTTGAGATTTAAAAAGACTAGTTTTAAATAAGTATATAGATAACTTAGCGACTAAAACACCAAATAATACTCCAAATAACATCTGCTGTACAAGTAGAGCTGGAATGGAAATGTCCTGTCCGAGCATAATTGCTATTAATGAAGTTGTAAGCATGTACGATATAGGGTCATTTGAACCAGATTCTATTTCTAAAAGTGAGTCAGTATTGTTTTTTAAGGCTAGATTTCTAGAGCGAAGTATATTAAATACTGATGCAGCATCTGTAGAAGATATTACAGATCCTATTAAAATACTCTCCAACCATGGTAGATGTAATATAAAATGAGAGAACAGTCCTACAGCTCCAGCAGTTCCAGCAACACCTACTGTCGAAAGTAACACAGATTGAGCTACAACTGGTTTGGCAGCTTTTAGATTTGTCCCAAATCCTCCATAAAACATTATGAAAATTAAACTGACTGAACAAATTATATTCACAAAGGAATAATTGTCAAAATTGATTTTGAAAAGACCATTCTCTCCAAAGCACATTCCAAGCAAGATGAATATAATAAGAGATGGTACAGGAAATTTTTCTAAAAAATCATTTAATAAGATTCTGATTATTATAATTACACTAACTAATAGTACGGCTTTTTCCATAGACAAACCTCCTTTAAGGTTCTTTGTATAATTAATGATAACACAAATCAGAATAATTTGAAAATAGAAAAATTTTCATCTTGACTATCTTTTAAATAATAGAGTATTTTCATATTTATTCCTAAGGAAATTATAATAATTTATATATTTTACTCAGTTTTATATTTTTTCTTTGTAAAAATTCCATTCTCATCACAATAAAATACAAGTGTTCCATTTTTATCTGTTCTATAAACCACAGAGCCATTTTCTCTAAATGTATCGAGAACACTTCTATGTGGGTGACCGTAGTCATTGTTGTATCCACAAGAGATTGCAACAAGACAGCTTCTGGTTTAACTCTTTCTACAAACTCTTTTGTTGATGAAGAAGAGCTTCCATGATGCCCTGCCTTTAAAAATTCTATATCTGGTAAATTACACGATGATAGTATCTCTGATTCGTTTTCTTTTTCAGCATCTCCAGTAAATAAAAACTCATAACCTTTGTAATTTAATAGAGATACAATTGAATTTAGATTATTTTTATCAGTAATTGTAGATGGAGATAAAATTTCCATAGTTGTTGAGCTATCTATTTTTAATACATCTCCTTTTGTTAGGTATTCTATTTTTAAGTTTTTATCTTTGCAACTATCCAAAAGATTGTAAAAAGCTTCGGAGTCTGTTTTTGCTTCTGGCATATAGAAATGAGATATTTTAAACTTATCTATAATATAGTCCATGCTTCCTATATGATCTGTGTCTGGATGTGTGGCAATTAAAACATCAATTTTTTTTACACCTCTTCTTTTTAAGTATGAGTAAACTGTATGTTCAGCATCTTCATCTCCTGCATCCATGAGAATACGTTTGTTCTCAGGTGTCTGTATGAATATACTATCTCCCTGACCGACATCAATTATATGTACAGAAAATAATTTTTCTTTTGTGCAACCGTTTACATAGATGACGAGTAAAAATAGTAAAAAAATTTTTATGAGTGATTTACTTTTCATTTTTGTACACCTCTGTTAAAATAAATGTTTGGGAAATATAATTTTAGGGTAAAATAAAAATTATAAAAAAATTAATAGTTATCTCATTTATATAATCGACTAATTATATTAGTTATAGACACAAAATGAGAAAAAATTTGAAAAATAAAAGAGATTATAATTTAGAAATATAAATGTATAAATATAAAATAAATGAAAAAAGATATGTTAAGGGGAAAAAAGGAGAGATTTTTTATGAGTAATATAGAATTTAAAAATTTAGATATAGAATCATTGGATAGGTTACAGCCATTCTTTGATATGACAGATTATGAAGCTTGTGATTATTGTTTTGCTACAATGTTTATGTGGCGGGATACTTACAAGACAAAATACCATATAGAAGATGATTTTGCGATAGTTTTTGGTGAATATGAAGGGGAAATATTCTCAGTACTACCACTAGCATCAAGAGAAAATGTTAAAAAAGCTATAGATTTTGCAATGGACTATTTTGAAGAAATAGAAAGCAAAGTTTATTTAAGAGGTATAAATAAGGAAATGGTGGACTACGTTCACAGTAATTACGGAGATAAATTTGAATATATAGAAGAAAGGGATTTATTTGACTACATATATGATGCTGAGTCTTTAAGAACATTAGCAGGTAGAAAAAATCAGAAGAAGAGAAATCATATAAACTACTTCTTAAAAGAATATGAAGGAAGATTTGAAAGTAGATTATTAGATATAGCTGATTTTGACGATTGTAGAGCTTTACTTGATAAATGGAAAGTTCAGAAAGAAGATTCTGATGCAGATGTTGATGATGGAGAATATGTAGCAATAGAGAAAATATTCAATAATTATGATAAACTAAGAGATAGGGTAAAAGTATTTGGAATATATGTTGATGGAGCTTTAGAAGCATTTAGTATAGGAGAAAAATTAAAACCTAATATGGCTCTTATACATATAGAAAAGGCGAATCCAGAGATAAGAGGTCTTTATCCATATATAAATCAGAAATTCTTAGTAGATGAATTCCCAGATGTTGAATTTGTAAACAGAGAAGAGGATTTAGGTATAGAAGGGCTTAGAAAGGCTAAACTTTCTTATCATCCTGTTAGATTTGCTGAAAAATATACAGTTAGAGAAAAATAAATTCAGTGTATAAATAGGAGGAGACCTATGAACGTTAGAATAGCGACTGATAAAGATTATGATCAGATTAGAAAAATATGGACTTACTGTTTCAATGAAGGTGAAGAAGTAGAAAATTGCTACTTTGACAATAAATATAGAGCTAAAAATACAGTAGTTGCTGAATTGGAGGGAGATGTAGTTGCATCAATTCACTTAAATCAGCACACTATAAAACTCGGCACTAAAGAAGAGAAAGTATCTTATGTTGTAGGTGTATCTACTTTACCAGAGGCTAGGGGCAAGGGAATGATGAAGTCTATGATGAATTTATCCTTTGAAGAGATGTACAACAGAGGACAAAATGTTTCTATACTTATGCCTATAGATTTTAGACTTTATAGAAGATTTGGCTTTGAAAACTGCTATGACATGATAGAACATAGAATAAATATAGAGGATTTATCGGCTTTTAGAATAGAAAGAGATTTTAAAAGAGCAAAGGAATCGGATATAGATACTCTTATAGATATTTATAATAAATCTAATAAAAGATTAAATGGATACACTGTAAGAGGTAAGCAGAGATACGAGAATATGTTTAAGGAAGTAGCAGCCGATGGAGGTCATATTTATATTTGCTCTGATGATAAAGGTGTATATGATGGATATGTTATTTATGCTATTAATGAGGGAAAATTCTTTGTGAGAGAAGTGTACTTTAGTAATACAAAGGCTTTAAGGTCTATTTTAGCATTTATTTATAACCACAACACACAGTGTGAAAAGGTCGTTATAATGGAAGATGTTAGAAATACGATAGGTAACACATTAAAGAATCCTAAGACTTCAGAATCGCTTTTAAACCCATTCATGATGGGAAGAGTTATAAATATGAATGGATGTTTTAAAAATATAGCTAGATATTTTGAAATTGATTATAATTACTCTGAAAAATTAGAGAATGTAGATGAAAATGTAGTAATAGCTATAAAAGATGATTATATAAATCAAAATACTTCAAATTATTGTCTAAAATTCAAAGATAATGTTTATAATTTTGAAGAATTAGAATATAATGAAGAAAATGCAGATTTAGTCTTAAATATAAATCAAATATCTCAATTAATATTTGGATATAAAGATATAGACGATATTTTGGATTTATATGATAAGGAAATGAAAGAAGAAAAGCTAGAAATATTAAGAAAAATATTTGTTAAAAAGAGAAATCACATAAATGAATACGATTAAAAAATAATATTATTAAAATTAAAATTGGATGTTGAGTATTTTACAACATCCAATTTTTTTATATATTTTAAGTATTTAGCAAGTTGCTGTGCTTACCTTTGATATGTTATATATTTTACTTCCTATTAGATATGCAGCTACAAGTTTGATTAAATCTGGAATTATAAATGGTATGACACACATTCCAAGAGTTGCTGTAAGTCCTATTGGTCCATTTGCAGCAGAGAATACCTTCATAAACCAAACTGTTCCAAGAGCATAACATGCAATAAGTCCTATTATTGCTGAAATTATAAATGAAATTTTATTTTTTCCAAAGAATTTTTCAAAAGCCCACATTATTAAAGAAGTAGCTAAAAATCCTACTATATATCCACCAGTTGGGCCTGTTAAAGCAGCTAGCCCACTTTTAAAACCAGCAAATACAGGTAAACCTATTGCACCTAATCCTAAATAGATTAACAATGATATTGTTCCGAGTTTTCCGCCTAAAACCGCTATTGCTAGATATACACCAAATGTTTGTAGTGTAAATGGTACTGCTGTTGGAATAGAGATCCAAGAGCATATTGCTATTATTACAGCACAAAGTGCTACATATACTAGTTCTTTTGTTTTCATAAATTTATACCTCTCTTATTTTTTCGATTTATGTTTACTAGAATAAATTAAATTTAAATAAATGTCAACTATAAAATAACAATAGGTTTACCTAATTATAAAGGTAAATCTATTGCTTTATTTTTAGTTTACTTTTATGTTGTAAATGATTACTTAATAAAATAATGCATTTATCTAAATGAATATAAAAAACAAAAAAGTTTTTGTATATAATTTCAAAAATTGTCAAATATAAAAGTAGATAGGAAAGTGAGGGATATTTAAATATGTATTTAAGAAGGAATTTATTAGATAAAATGAGAGTATTTTTTATAAGAAGGCCAACTATGATTTTATTCTTTTTTATATTGTTAATTTCTACTTTTTCTACTAGAGGAGAGATAGTTGACACTTTTGAATCTAACCAAATTATTAATATAAAATGGACAGTTATATCTGAATCAAAAAAAGATAGATACACTCAATACAGAATAGGTGATTGTTTGGTAAATGATTATTCCAATAATGTAAATCTAGAGGTTGGGGATATTGTAGAGATTAAAGGGAAGTCAAAGGCGCTTTCTGATATGAAGTTTGAAGATTTTAATTATGGAAGATACCTAAAAAGTACAGGAGTCGAGAGTTATTGCAACATGATAAATTGTAAAAAAGTCGGTATAAGTAAACCGTATAAATTAATTGGAATAATAAGAGAGTACATAAAAGATACTAATGCTTATCTTTATAAAGATAAGTCTGATTTTATAAATTCGATGCTTTTGGGAGAGAAGAATCTTATGAGTGATAAGGATAAAAGGATGTTTTCAAGAACAGGAGTGAGCCATATTATAGCTGTTTCTGGACTTCACGTTGGGATATTATGTACTTTGGTAGGTTTTGTGGGCAGAAGGATAAATATAGCTTTTAATATGGTTATTGTAAACATTGTTCTATTTATGTACTTTTACATAGCAGGAGGAAGCCCATCTATTGGAAGAGCTATTGTATCGTCTATTTTTTCTGATATATGCTTTATTGTTGACAGAAAAAGGGACGGAATTAGTACACTTGCCATAATTTCATCCTGTATGATTTTTTTAAATCCCTTTGTAATATACAATACAGGATTTCAACTTAGTTTCTTAGCTACATTTTCAATAGTTTACTTTTATCCAATTATAAATAAAAAAATAAAATTTTCTGCAGCATCGGTTACAATAGCAGCCAATATAATGACTTTACCAATAATTGTTTATAGCTTTGATGGAATTTCTATATTATCGGTTGTGAGTAATATTTTGGCTGTTCCATTTGTTGCATTTGTTGTGTATATAGATGTAGCGAGTATATTTTTATTTAAATTTTTACCTTTTATTGCAAGTATTGTCGCAGGATTAAATTCTGTAATTATATCCATAATTTATTTTATTCTAGAAAAAGTTGATGAAATATGGTTTTCATACATACAATTTACTCAATTAGACTTTAGTTTTCTCGTGATTTATTATATAATAATTAGTCTAGGTATAATTTATTATGAAATAAAAGTCGTAGAGGAGCAAAGAAATGGATTACAAGGATATTATCGGAGGAATGAAACAGAATAATTTTGAGAAAGTATATCTTTTCTATGGAAAAGAGTATTATCTTATAGAAAACTCAATAAAAATGTTAAAATCTGGCTTAAATGAGAGTATGCTTGATTTCAACTTTGATGTAATAGATGGTAAAGAAGTTCAATTAGATCAGCTTTTAAGCTCTATAGAGACATTTCCGTTTATGGATGATAGAAAAGTTGTAATAGTTAAGGACTTTGAACTTTTTGGCGGAAATAAGAAAAACTTTACTGATGCAGATGAAAAATATTTTGTAGAAAGACTAGATAATATACCTGATACAACTGTGCTGGCATTTATTGTTTATGGAGATATAGATAAGAGAAAGTCTATATATAAAAAAATAAACAAGGTTGGAACAGTTTGTGAATGTAAGAAATTAGATGGAATGGATCTTTTTAAATGGGTAAAAAGAGAATTCTCTAGACTTGATGTTAATATAGAAAACTCTACAGTTGCATATTTTATAGAGCAACTTGGATATAGAGATAAAAATAGCGATATGACCCTTACAGATGTAAAAAATGAGATATTTAAGATGGGGTCTTATGCTGGTGCAGGAAGTACACTAACAAATGAAATAGTAGATAAACTTTCTCCTAGAAAAGTAGAAAATAATGTATTTAGAATGATAGATAATATAGGTATGAAAAATGCATCTATTGCAATGAAAATTTTTAAGGATATGGTATTTGATGGAGAGCCTGTACTTAGAATAATGAGTTTAATATCGAGACAGTTTAGAATAATACTAAAAGTTAAAGATATGCAAAAGGAAAATATAAAATTTAAAGAAATTGCATCTACACTAGGACTTCAAGAATTTGTAGTAAAAAATGCAGCAAAACAGGGAGCGAATTTCTCTGATGAAAAATTAAGCGAAATAATGAACTACATCCTAGAAAGTGAATACAGAATAAAAAATGGACTAATTGGAGACGAAGCAGCTATAGAAATACTAATAGGAAAATACTGTAAATAAAGGGCAAAAGAGTAACTGCTCTATGCTCCAGGCTTCAGCGCCCCATAATTCTTGTAACACACTTCAAAGTATGGGGCGCTTGCAGAGTTGTCACAAAAGAGCAGTTACATCTCTTGCCCCATCAGTTTATTAACTTGATTTAAGATAGATTAATATGTAAATTTGCAATGAAAAAGGTAGTTTTGAATAAATATTAAAAAAATATTTGTTCAGAACTACCTTTTTATTATTATTTTCTAATTTATCGTTTTTGCAATCGCATTTATTAGCTTACTATTTTGGATACGAGCACAGATTGGTTTGCAACGACAATTCTGGAAGCGCCCCAGACATTAAAATGTTTTATATGATTAGATGGGGCGCTGAAGCCTGGAGTGCAAATAATTGTGCTCGTTCCAAAATAGGCTAAAAAGGCAATAAAAAAACCCCCTTTAGCGAACAGGGGGCTATATATGTCATATTAAACTGGTAATTAAGCGTTCATACCGTTTAATTTCTGAGCTAATTTAGCTACTTTTCTTGATGCAGCGTTTTTATGTATAGTTCCTTTAGAAGCTACCTGGTATATTCTTTTCTGTGCGTACTGGAATCTAGCTTTAGCTTCTTCAACGTTTCCTGCTGCAACTGCTTCATCAAATCTTCTTATAGCTGTTTTAACCTGAGATTTTCTTACTCTGTTTAAAGCAGTTTTCTTTTCTATAACACTTATTCTTTTTTTAGCTGATTTTATGTTTGCCATTCTATTCACCTCCCACAATAACTTTATTAAATAATCACTCATCGTCAACATATTAGATTTTAACAGAATTATAAATAAAAATCAAGGAAAAATATTTATTTATTTTTATATTTTTTATATCTTGATTTTGTTATAATTTCGGCCTGTTAAAATACAACTAATTATAGATTATACTAGCGTATTTATAAAAAATCAATTAAAAAATCAAATTCTAAAGAAAAATATTTTTCACTTGGTATTTTACAATGACTTTTTTTATTTACATAAGGCGTGAGATAAAGTAAAATAATAGGTATGATATAAAAGCGTAACTACGCTCATAAACGGAAAAAATGAATTTAGCGTAAAAAATCGCTTTGAAATAGAGAATAATTTTGAAAGGGAGGAAACTTAATTGTCAAGCAGACAGAGTAGAACAAGAAACTTTAGTATAATTGCGCATATAGACCACGGAAAATCTACTTTAGCCGATAGATTAATACAGACTACAGGTCTTGTAAGTGAAAGAGACATGAAATCTCAGCTTCTTGATAACATGGATCTTGAAAGAGAAAGAGGAATAACAATAAAATTACAGAATGTTAGACTTAAATATAAGGCTAAAGATGGAGAAGAGTATTATCTTCATTTAATAGATACTCCAGGACACGTCGATTTCAACTACGAGGTATCTAGAAGTTTAGCAGCTTGTGAAGGAGCTCTTTTAGTTGTAGATGCTGCTCAGGGTGTTGAAGCTCAGACATTAGCAAATGTGTATCTAGCTTTAGATCAGGATTTAGAAATACTTCCTGTTATAAATAAGATAGATTTACCAAGTGCTAGACCAGACGAGGTAAAAGCGGAAATAGAAGACTATATAGGATTAGATGCATCAGATGCTCCACTTATATCAGCTAAGAACGGAATAAATATAGAAGATGTCTTAGAAGGAATAGTAAAACATGTACCAGCTCCAGAGGGAGACTCTGAAGCTCCTTTAAAAGCTTTAATATTCGACTCATACTATGATGCATACAAAGGTGTTATAGCTTATGTAAGAGTATTTGAAGGTACTGTTAAAAAAGGTATGACAATCGAAATGATGAATACTAAGAAGAAATTCGAGGTAACTGAAGTCGGTGTTATGGCTCCTAACCCAACAGAACTTCCTGAATTAGCAGCAGGAGATGTTGGTTATATAGCAGCTAGTATAAAAGATATAAGAAGTTGTCGTGTTGGGGACACAATAACTGATGCAGATAACATGACAGCAGAAGCTTTACCAGGATACAAAAAAGCAACGCCAATGGTTTACTGTGGTATTTATCCAGGTGAAGGGGAAAAATACGAAAATGTAAGAGATGCACTTGAAAAATTACAGGTAAATGATGCAGCTTTAGAATTTGAAGCTGAAACATCTGCAGCTCTAGGATTTGGATTTAGATGTGGATTCCTTGGATTATTACACATGGAAATAATGCAGGAAAGATTAGAAAGAGAATTTGACCTTAACATAGTAACAACAGCTCCATCTGTTATATATAGAGTAACAAAAACTGACGGAGAAGTTGTTATGATACAGAACCCAGCAAACCTACCTGAACCTGGCGAAATACAGATGATAGAAGAACCTATCGTTAAAGGTGATATAATAGTTCCAAAAGACTTTGTAGGGGCTGTTATGGAGCTTTGTCAGGAAAGAAGAGGAACTATGCACAATATGGAATATATTGATGACAGAAGGGTTATGCTTCACTACGACCTACCTCTAAATGAAGTTATATATGACTTCTTTGATGCACTAAAATCAAGAACTAGAGGATATGGATCACTAGATTATGAAATGAAGGGATATGTACCTTCTAAGCTTGTTAAACTTGATATACTTATCAATAAAGAACAGGTCGATGCACTTAGCTTCATAATCCACGAAACAAAGGCATTTGTAAGAGGAAAAGCTATGTGTGAAAAACTTAAAAATGAAATACCTAGACATCAGTTTGCAGTTCCTATTCAGGCAGCTGTTGGAAATAAGGTAATAGCTAGGGAAACAATAAGTGCTTTAAGAAAAGACGTTCTTGCAAAATGTTATGGTGGGGATATATCACGTAAGAGAAAACTTCTTGAAAAACAGAAAGAAGGTAAGAAAAGAATGCGTCAGATTGGTAGCGTAGAGGTGCCACAGAAAGCATTCATGTCAGTTCTTAAACTTGACGACTAATAAAATAGAATAAAAAAATAATTTGGCTGTTGCATTTAATTTGTGTAACAGCCTTTTTAGAAGATAGGAGTGATTTTTTTGATAAAATTACCAGAGACTACAGCCTATATAATAGAAAGAATAGAAAAAAATGGATTTGAAGCATTTGCAGTAGGTGGATGTATAAGAGATAGCTTACTAGGAAGAGTGCCTAATGATTGGGATATAACGACTTCTGCAAAACCAGAGGATATAATGAATATATTTGAAAACACTGTAGAAACAGGTATAGAGCATGGAACTGTAACTGTAGTTATAGATAAAGAGCCTTATGAGGTTACTACATATAGAATAGATGGAGATTATACAGATGGAAGGCACCCAGATAGTGTAGAATTTACAGAAAATATAGAAGAAGATTTATCGAGAAGAGATTTTACAATAAATGCTATGGCATATAATAATTCTACTGGACTTGTTGATGTATTTGGAGGAAGAGAGGATTTAGAAAATAGAGTAATAAGATGTGTAGGAAATCCTAAAAAAAGATTTGAAGAGGATGCTCTTAGAATGATGAGAGGAATTAGATTCTCTGCACAACTTGGATTTTCAATTGATAAGGATACATTTAAGGCGATTGAGGAAATGGCAGATTCAATATCAGCGGTATCTATTGAAAGGATAAATGTAGAATTTACAAAGACTTTAATGTCGGATGCTAAAAAAATAATGATTTATCATGAAACTGGTATATTAAAGAATGTACTTCCAGAGTTGTATACAATAGAAAAGGAAAATCTAAGAAAAGATTTTTCTATTGAAAAATCTATAAAAATGGGGATAGAGTGTGCAAATTTATGTAAAAAAGATTTAGCTTGTAGATTGGCTGGATTTTTTGTATATATAAATGAGGCTATAGGAATTGAAAATACTAAAAAAATATTGAAAAAGATGAGATATGATAATAAAACAATTTCTAAGACTTGCGAGCTTTTAAAATACAGTATGAGAAACATTTCAAATAATAAGGAAGATTTGAAATACTTACTTATGAAACTAGACAGTGTAGAGCTGTTAGAAGATTTAATAGATTTAAAAGCAGCTGAGGTGGATACTTACTTAGAAACACAGAAAAAAATATTTGAAGATGAATCTACAAAAAACGATGAATCAGATAAAGTTGGATTAGAAGTGTTAGAAGCATTTACTGTAGAATCTTTAATAGTATTAAATAATGTAGAAAACACTTTAAAAGAAATAGTAGATAATAAAGAATGTTTTAGAGTTAAGGATTTAGATATAAATGGAAAAGATTTAATAGCAGCCGGGGTAAAGCCAGGAAAAGAAATTGGAGAAATGTTAAATAAAATTTTGAAAGAAGTAATAAAAAATCCAGACATAAATAAGAAAGAAAAATTATTAGAAATAATAAAATAGATTTAATAGG
>OLRB01001132.1_pt1 | contig 12252 bp, 8 predicted proteins | sample 1672751 | NCBI WGS metagenome assembly OLRB01 (sample SAMEA3136720, study PRJEB25190) | human gut metagenome | biome: human gut; feature: human-associated habitat; material: faeces | place: Austria | collected 2013
AACGCGATATCCGTGGCGGTGGGCACTGCCCAGCCGTGCGACATCTCCGAGAACGGGATGCTGCTGCCGGTGGTGGTCAGAATCAGCGTGCCGGGTTCACCAGGCCCGATCTGAGAGAACAATGCCGTGACGGCCAGGAACAGGATGGGCGGGGCGATCATGCCGCCCACCGCGCACAGCATCGGCACGGCGGCCGCTTTCGGATTGGCAAGCGAGCCGGTGGTGAGTTCCTGCTTCAGTTCGAGGCCCACGGTCAGGAAGAAGATGGTAAGCAGACCATCCTGGGCCCAGTGGCCAATAGGCAGGTCGAGATTGGTGTAGGGGATGAACAGATGCGTTTCCGCTACGGTCTCGAACGCATGCGCGGTGGCGGGCAGATTCGCGAGCACCAGGCCGGTGAGCGCGAAGCCAAGCATGATGAGTCCGGAAATACGGTCTGAGGCGGCGATTCGCCTGATGGTGGACCAAAGTCCCTTCTTCGCGCCGGCGGTCGTGGCCATCGCGTCTCCTTGCTGCACTCTCTTGGATGAACCGTATGTAATAGTACGGAATATCTCAGGACGTTCCGCTCCGGGCTGAGTCGCGAAGGGCAACCTTAGCCCAACCCTGTGTGGCCGACTCAACCGACTCAAACGGGCCAATACAATTGGAAAAGCCTCGGAAGCATTTCGCTTTCGAGGCTTACTGTGCGCCAGACAGGATTCGAACCTGCGACCTGCTGATCCGTAGTCAGCTGCTCTAATCCGCTGGGCTACTGGCGCATACCACTGTTGTCCCCGTGGTTCGGGAGTGCGCCAGACAGGATTCGAACCTGCGACCTGCTGATCCGTAGTCAGCTGCTCTAATCCGCTGGGCTACTGGCGCATGTTGTCTTTCAGACAACTCGATATATAATACACGCCGTTCAGCTGAATGCAACTCGGCGTGTTGCGGCGAGTCGCACCATCCCGACCACTACCGCAACGGCGTATTTACTGGCCTCACGCCTCGTGTGTACGGACTCGGTCAAGCAAAACCGACTGCGCAACTTTGAGACGTCCCTGCGGCACATCCACGGCTTCGCGCAGGAGTTTGGGCGTGCTGGAACCCTCTACGGACGCCTTGTCCACAATCACCTGCCTCACATCATCCAAACTCGGCAACTGGAACATCGTGTCCTGCAACGTACGTTCGATAATCGAACGCAAACCGCGTGCACCGGTCCCCTGCTTGATAGCGATATCAGCAATCGCCCGAATGGCCTGTTCTGTGAATTGCAGATCGACGCCGTCGACGGCGAACAGTTTACGGTACTGCTTGATCAGCGCGTTGGCTGGCTGGGTGAGAATCGCCGTCAGATCGTCTACGGTAAGTTCCTTCAGCACACTGGTGACCGGCAAACGTCCGATGAACTCAGGCAACAGTCCGAACTCGGCCAGATCATCGGCATTGACCTGTTCGAGCAATTCCTCGTCTTTCATGTCGGCGTCGTGCCAATTCGCGCCGAAGCCGGTCTCTCGACGGCCTAATCGCTTGCGAACAATGTCCGTCAGCCCCACGAACGCACCGCCGCAGATGAATAGGATGCCGCGTGTGTCCATCTGCGCAACGTCCTGCTCCTTATGCTTGCGCGTGCCTTCCAACGGCACGGAGGCGATGGTTCCTTCCAAGATCTTCAGCAACGCCTGCTGAACGCCCTCACCGGACACGTCACGGGTGATGGAGGTGTTCTCACCGGATTTGCGGGCGATCTTATCGATTTCGTCAATGTAGATGATGCCGTGCTGGGCTCGGCTTACGTCGCCATCCGCAGCTTGGAGGAGACGTTGGAGCACGGTTTCCACATCGTCGCCTACATAGCCGGCTTCGGTCAGGGTGGTGGCGTCGGTGATGACGAACGGCACGTTCATTACGCGGGCCAACGCCTGCGCAAGATAGGTTTTGCCCACGCCGGTGGGGCCGAGCAACAGAATGTTTGACTTGGCGACCTCGACGTCAGCCAAAGGGTCATTGCTGCGGCGGGCAGCACGCGTCTGGGTGGGAACGGATTGCTTGGCTTGTTTGCCGGTCTGGCCACTGTGCCCGTTATTCCCGTCAAGCTGCTCAGCGGACTCCTGAAGCTCCATGTTGACGCGCTTGTAATGGTTGTATACGGCTACGGATAATGCGCGCTTGGCGTTCTCCTGACCGATGACGTAGCGGTTGAGATAATCGAAGATCTGAGCGGGCTTGGGCAGGCTCAGCGAATTGACCTCGGCATCTTTGACACGCTCCTCGGAGATGATGTCCACGCACAGGGCGATGCATTCATCGCAGATGGAGGCACTGGGACCGGCCACCAGTTTTCGTACCTGATGTTCGGTTTTGCCGCAGAACGTGCAACGGGGTACGTCCTCGTTGTAGCTCACCACACGTCCCATGATTCTCCTTTGCCGACTGCGCCGCACCGTCGAACCGCCACGCTGCGCATTATCATTGTCATCCTTGAAATACAATACCCCCGGTCGTTGCCGACCGAGGGTATTGCAATGTCCGGAAGTTTTACTGGCGGTGTTCCAACACCTCGTCCACGATGCCGTATTCCTTGGCTTCAGGAGCGGTCAGGAAAGTGTCCACTTCGATGTCGCGGCGAATCTTCTCGACGTCCTGGCCGGTGTGCTTGGCGAGGGTCTCCTCCAGCCATTCACGCATACGCAGCATTTCCTTGGCCTGAATCTCGATCTCCGTGGCCTTGCCGAAGCCTTGGTCGATGGCCGGCTGGTGGATGAGCACACGGGCGTTCGGCAGCATCAGGCGCTTGCCCTTGGTGCCGGAGGCCAGCAGAATGGCGGCGGCGGAGGCGGCCTGGCCGAGGCACACGGTCTGCACGTCGGGCTTGATGTACTGCATGGTGTCGTAGATGGCGGTCATGGCCGTCATCGAACCGCCGGGTGAGTTGATGTACATCATCACGTCACGGTTCGGATCTTGGGATTCGAGGACCAGCAGCTGGGCCATCACGTCGTCGGCGGAGGCGTCGTCCACCTGCACGCCGAGGAAGATGATGCGATCCTCGAACAGGCGGGAGTAGGCGTCCTGGGTCTTCATGCCATACGGGGTCTTCTCCACGAACTGCGGCATGATGTAACGGTTGGTCGGCGCGGGCTGGGCTGCGCGGGCGGAGGCCGGCATGAAACCGGCTACGCCCTGACGGCCGGCCAAGCGGTCGGCACGGGCGGCGAACTTTGCTTCTTCACTTGCCATGAGTCTCACTCCCCCTGCTGGTTGTTGCCGATGGTGTCCGGCGTGGTCACGAGCTTGTCCACGAAGCCATAGTCGAGGGCTTCCTGGGCGGTGAACCAGTGGTCGTATTCGTTGTCGCGGTAGATTTCCTCGAGGGTGTGGCCGGTCTGCTCAGCGGTCAGCTCGCTCATGGTCTTCTTCATGTCCATGATGAGCTCGGCGTTGATGCGCACGTCAGTGGCGGTGCCGCCGATGCCGCCGGAAGGCTGGTGCATGAGCACACGGGCGTGCGAGGTCAGGTAACGCTTGCCCTTGGTACCGGAGCTCAGCAGGAACTGGCCCATGGAAGCACACATGCCCAGGCCCACGGTCGCCACGTCAGGCTCGATGAGCTGCATGGTGTCGTAGATGGCCATGCCGGCGGTGATGGAGCCGCCCGGCGAGTTGATGTACAGCCAGATGTCCTTCTTCGGGTCTTCGGCGGCCAGCATCAGCAGCTGAGCGCAGATGCGGTTGGCCATATCGTCCTTGACCTCTTCACCCATCCAGATGATGCGGTCTTTGAGCAGACGGTTGAAAATCGGGTCGACGGGGCCGGCCGGGACGTCATCGCCCGCCATGACCGGCAAGGTCGCAAAGGTATTGCTCACCTTGATTCTCCTTCTAATTACTCGAACATTGTTCAGACTACCGCCTTGAAGCGACTGAAGGCGGCTTTTCGCGTGCTTTTTGGCGGGCAGCGTAGGGATTTCGGTTTATTCGAGGGTGTCGAGGACGTCGTCAATGAGGAGGCGGGTCTGGGAGGCGGCATCGTCGCCCAGACGCGGGAAGCGACGGGCGGCATTGGCGGGGCTGGCACCGGCGGCTCGCGCTACGTTGGACTTGCTGGCACCATGGGCCACGGCTTTTTCCGCGAGCCGATCGACCAGTGAATCGGCGACTTGGCGCATCTGTTCGGCCACCCATAATTGGGCCATATCCGCAGGTAAGTCGTAGTCTTCGGCCACATCGCTGGCTGCCTCCTGAATGGCGGCCCATAACACCATGAATGGCTTTCGATAGTAGTCAATCTGCTCAGTGAGCGGCTCAGCGGCAAGCAATTCAAGTGCCGAGCGAATTTCTGTATTTTCTGACATAGCTTTCTTTACCTCGGCTCCCCTCTCTGAGGGGAGCTGTCGCCATAGGCGGCTGAGGGGAGTTTCGACCGGGGCAGCTCCCCTCAGAGAGGGGAGCCAGAATATATGTATTTACTTACGACTCAGCAACCACTTTGATATCAACGACGACGTGGCCACGGCCATGCCGACCGGCACAAAGAAGGTAATCGGCGCTTCAGAGAGCTCCATCACCAAGCACATGGCCATAAGCGGTGCCTGTTGTGAGGCCGAAAGCAACGAAGCCGCACCGATCAAGGCACACGCGGTTACCGAATCGGTCGGAAACATCAGTATCCATACGAGACCGAGCATCGCACCCAGCGTGGAACCTAATGCGATGCCGGGCTGCAGCACACCGCCCGACGCACCGGAGCGAATGGTCATCAGCGTCACCAGCGCTTTGGCAACAAAGGTGAGTGCCAACACACCCAGCAACATCCAGATATTGGACTGGGACAGCGGGAAACCGGCGTTCATCACGGATCCAGAAGGGCCGCTCCCACCCTGAAGCATGGCCCAGAACGATGCCATTCCAGAGCCCGCTCCCCCGCCAGAGGCCGAATCGGATACATTACCGCCGCCCGTCAGCAAGTTCCATGGAGAGGCGGCCGCTGAAGATGCCGACTGCATGGCACCAGCAGTGCCGGCGGTTTCAGGAATGAATGTGCTGAATCCAAGTTGCGCTGCGGCACGGCCGTTGCCCATCACCTGCGGCACAACAATCGCCACCAAACCGGTGATGAGACCAGCCAGCGTCATCTGCCACAGAATAGCCTTACCGGTTGGCTTGTGCGCTTCCGCCCATTGCGAACCTTTTCGGAACAATGCGCCGCCCACTCCACATGCCGCACCGCAGATCAGAGCGAACAGCATTAACGTTGGCGTGGATTCCGGTTGCATGGCGGTAATGTCGTAGAACAGGCAATGCCCTTTGATCGCAACCGCCACGAATGCGGCAATGGCAGACATGCCCAGTCCAAACGCAACTTTTTCGATTGTCACATCTACCAACAGGATTTCGACGGCGAAGAACATGCCGGCCAGTGGCGCGTCATAGACGCCTCCTAGACCGGCACCGGCAGCCACTGCCACCACCATGCGCCGGTCGATGCCGTCAACGCCCTCGATATGGAACAGGTCGCAGAAACGTTGCGCGAGCATGGCGCCGAGTTCGCGTGGGGCGACTTCTCGGCCGATCGAGGCACCGGAGCCGACGATGAAAATCTGCAATACCACATGCGCAATGGTTTGCCAGAAAGGCATTCGCTTTCCCGCCACGGCCTTCTTGACTGAGGGCACCGCAGTCGTTTTGTGTCGCAGCAGATACCAGATAATGCCTGCGATGCTGAGTCCCACGGTCACCGATATCGCACGGCGTGCAGCGGGCACGCCGAATGGACCAGGCAATTCTGGGCCTTCGATGTAGCCGAGCAGCACATGTTCAACGCCGTAGAGCAACAGGGTCAGCAGACCTGCTCCCACACCGATGAGCACGCCGAGCACAATGGTCGCCGCAGCGAGCCAACCAAGGCGTTTGATAGTAACCGTTGGCTGCATGTCAACCTCCGCACCCTATGCAACGAGTATGCCTTGGGAACTCCCCTCAGTCTCGCCACGCTCGACAGCTCCCCTCAAAGAGGGGAGCCAAAGAAACAGTCCTTTTGCCAGAATAGGAAGAGCCCGGAACCATGAAACACGATTCCGGGCTCAAACAATCACGCTAACGCGATGAGGCTATGCTCACTCAGCATCCTTGGCGTCATCCTTGGCGGACAGTTCGTCGGCCACGGCGGCAGCAGCGGAAGCGGCCTCGACGGACTCGGACTCTTCGTCCTCAGCGGCCTCGCCCAGGAAGGCGGAGAGGTCCACAACCTCGCCATCAGCGGTGAACTTGACGGCGCGCATGCCGGCGAGCAGGCCCTTGGAACGGCCGACTTCCTGCACAGCGGAGCCAAGCTGGCCATTCTTGATGATGGCCTGGATGAAGTTGTTCGGATCCATGCCGTACTGCTGGGCGATGGAAGCGAGGAAGTTGAACACGTCGGACTGGGACACCTGAACGTCCAGCTTCTCGGCCAGAGCGTCGAGCACCATCTGATCGCGCAGATCCTTCTCCACGGTCTCCTCGGCCTGAGCCTTCTGCTCCTTGGTGGCCTTCTCCGGGTCCGGGGTCATGCCCTTGAGCTGCTCTTCGACCATGTTGGCCTTGACGCCCTTCGGCACCGGGATCTCGAGGCCTTCCTGCAGCTTGGCGATGAAGGCATCGCGAGCCTCGGTGGCCTGACGACCTTCGGCGTCCTGAGCGGCAGCCTTGCGGATGTCAGCCTTGAGCTCGTCCAGAGTGTCGAACTCGGAAGCTTCGGAAGCGAACTCATCGTTCAGCTCCGGCAGTTCCTCAGCCTTGACGGAGTTGACCTTGACCTTCACGGTGGCCTTCTGGCCCTCGTGCTCGCCGGCTTCCAGCGTGCCTTCGAAGGTGGTCTCCTCGCCGGCGGACAGGCCGTCAAGGGCCTCGTCCAGACCGTCGAGCATGGTGTTGGAGCCGAGCTCGTAGCTCACGCCTTCCTGGGAGTCGACGGTCTCGCCGTCAATCTCAGCAGTCAGGTCGATGTTGGCGAAGTCGCCCTTGGCGGCCGGGCGGTCCACGCCGACCAAGGTGCCGAAGCGCTGACGCAGGGTCTCGAGGCGCTTGTCGACGTCCTCATCCTTGACTTCCGGCTTGGAGATGGCGATCTCAAGACCGTCGATTTCCGGCAGTTCGATGTCAGGACGACGCTCGACGGTGGCGGTGAACTTCAGCTTGGTCTCGTCGTTGGCGGACTGCGGAACATCCTGCACGTCGAACTCCGGCTGAGCCATCGGACGAATCTTCTTCTCATCCAGGGCCTTGGAGTACAGCTCCGGGACCGCGTCGTTCACGGCCTCACCGGCGACGGCGGCGAAACCGATGCGCTGGTCGATGATCTTGCCGGGAACGTGGCCCTTACGGAAGCCGGGAACGTTCACCTGCTTGGCGATTTCCTTACGGGCCGCATCCAGATACGGGTTGAGCTCTTCCGGTTCAACAGTGACGGTGAGCTTCACCTTGGTGGGCTCGAGGTTACGAACGCTGATCTTCACGCTAATGACTCCTCAAAAGTCGTTATTTCTTACAGTTCTGCCGTAAGGCAACCTCTACATGATAACGCCACTTACGGACGGTGCAATGAGTTTCACTTGCCAGTTCCTTGCGCCCTGCTCGATCAGGAACGTCTCGACGTCCACTTCCACCGGGTCTTCCACCCAGCACAGGTTGCGTAGGATCTGTGGCTTGATGATCATCTCGGCCGGCGTGCGGGTGTCTTCGGCGATGCGGTTGATCACACGCCGCACCCGTTGCAGACGGTCATAACGCTCCGGATGGCGCTGTTGCCACAGCCGCATGGATCGGGGCGCGTTCACCACACCGTTTTCGTCCTGTTCGGGGGCGGGCATGGTAGGCCATTGGGTGGGCTTCAGGGCTATGGCTCGATCGATGGCCTGCTTCCAGACCTTCGGTTTGACCGCACGCTGAATCGGCGCGTACCGCTCGAACATTTTGTCCTGCTCGGTGCCGGTATGGATGCGCACACGCTCGTTCAGGGATCGGAGCGCGCGGAATTGGGCAGCATTGTGCGGCTTGTTGGTCGCCGCCTCGATGATTGATGAATCGGCCAATAACAGGCTGGGCGCAATATCGTATTGCCGGGCGAGTCGGTCGCGCTCCTCCCATAGGGATTTGGCGATGGCCAAGCCCCTTGGATCACGACTCAGCTGGGTGATGCGCGAGATACGCAGCCAAGGAATCGGATGCGGTTTGCGCGGGGCAAGGCCCGCAACCAAAGCGTGAGAAAACTCTTCAGCGGCCCACTCGTCCTTGCCTGCGGCTTTCAGGTCACGACGCATCATGGTTTCAAGTTCGATAAGCACCTCCACGTCGAGCGCCGCATAGTTGCGCCAGTCGCGCGGCAGCGGACGGTAGGACCAATCGGCGGCGGAATGCTCTTTGGCTAGCGTGATGCCGAGGTAGTGTTCGGTGACGGCGGCCAGACCAAAGCGGTGCAGGCCGAGCAATCGCGCCGCTATTTCCGTGTCGAACAGGGCTTTGGGTTTGAGCCCGATTTCGGCGAATCCGGGCAAGTCCATCAGAGAATCATGCAGAATCCACGTGGCGTCGCCCACGGCGTCATTGAATTCATTCCAATCAGCTCCGGCCCGGGTCAGGGCGACGGGATCAAGCAAGGCGATGCCTGCACCCTCACGTTTGAACTGAATCAGCCAATCCTCGTGTCCATAGCGGAAGCCGGACGCCCGTTCGGCGTCGGCGGCCAGCGAGCCCGTCGCCTCGGCCATCGCATCGCAGACACGATGATAGCCGTCCAGCGTCGAAGTGACATCGGGTACTCCCCCGCGAGGCTCTTTCAGCAGTCGGGGTTCGGTGTCACGGACGTCACTCAACTGGCGTCATCCTCCTCAAAACGGATGGTGGATCTGATGAATGCGGCCCACGAGCGGACTTGTGCGCCGGCGTCCATAGTACCGTCCGGCCCGGTCCCGTCAAGCGGGGTCCATGAGACGCGAATCTCACACCCGGCGCTGGTGGAGCCGGCCATCGAGCCAAAAGCCGTGTTTTGGGTCACGGTGACTGTGCCGGATACCGAATCCGGCTCGATGCCGTCGAAATAGTCGCACATGTCATCCCAGTACATGCCGGGGGTCAGAGAATCGTTTTCGGCGGTTTCCAGCGGCAGTCGCGCGAACGCCACGCAACGCCAGTTGGAATCCCAGTCAATGCGCAGCTCATGAGCATAAAGCATCATGATCCAGCCTGTGGCGATTCGTGATTCGGCATCGCTGCCAAGACCGGCGGAAAAGGCATCGCCGAGGGCACGCTCTCCCGCTTCGAATTCCACGCCGATACCATAATCGGCCAAGGTGGAAGGCACGGGAATCTCCCGATAGCGCACGTCATGGATGCGCTTCATGGTGCTGACGGATTCGACGGCTGCCCATACTTCATCCGGCACACCCTGAGGGCGCACGGGGCGTCCGTCGTTGGACTCTCCCGTAGGAAATGCGTAGATGTCGGCCATATCTCTAGGGTATGGGCGAACGGGCCGAATCGTGGTATTTACGCGCGGTTCGGCCCTGCAATTTAATACACGGTGAAGCCGTGGTCCTTGAACTGGTTGGTCACCCGTTCGCGGGTGGCGGCGTTGGGTCCCTTCTGGTTCTCCAGCGGGTATGGGATGCGCAGTTCGTGCCACTTCGGGCGGCCAAGCTGGTGGAATCCCAGCACGTCGATGTGTTCGACGGCATCACCGAAGGACTCGCAGATCTTCGCCACGTTTTCGACGTTCTCTTCGGAGTCGGTCAGGCCCGGCACGAGCACAAATCGCACCCAGATCTTCTTGCCGGCCTTGGCCAGTCGCTGGCCAAAATCGATGGTGGGCTGCAAGGTGCCGCCGGTGACCTTGTGATAGGTCTCCTCGTCGCCGGATTTGACGTCGAGCAGACACAGGTCGATGTCCTCGAGCATCTCGTCGGTGTAATTCGTGTTGAGGAAGCCGGACGTATCGAGGCAGGTGTGCACGCCCATCTCCTTGGCGGCATGGAACACACGCGAGACGAAGGCGGGCTGCATCATGGATTCGCCGCCGGAGAAGGTGATACCGCCATGCGTGGCCTTGAACAGGTCCTTGTAACGATCGACCTTCTTGATCATGGCGTCAAGGTAGACGGGCTTGCCGTCGCGCATCTTCCAAGTGTCCGGGTTCTGGCAGTACTGGCAGCGCAGCGGGCAGCCGGACATGAACACGGTCATGCGGGTGCCCGGTCCATCCACGGAGGTGTTGATGTCCCAAGAGTGGACGAAGCCGATATCACCGGATTTCAGGGCGGAAAGGCGGTCACGTCGGTCGAGTCCGATTGGGGATTCAAAGCCGGAAAGGCCACCCATCAAAGTCTGCGAGGCATAGGTCTTCGATTCCTTGAGCATATGCCTGGTCGTGGTGCGGAACGTGGGTGTTGCGGGCATCGTTGTCCTCCTGTTCCAAATGATGCGAAAGTCTGTGGGAAATAAGGAAGGGGTGGAGCCGTGCCCCACCCCTTCAGTTAGTCATTGCCGCGGTTCGCGGGGTTGGTCATCAGTCGACGACGGCACCCTGGTGGAAGGTACGGGAGATGACGTCGAGCTGCTGCTCCTTGGTGAGCTTGACGAAGTTCACCGCGTAGCCGGAGACACGCACGGTCAGGTGCGGGTACTTTTCGGGGTGCTCGACGGCGTCCTCCATGGTCTCCTTGCGCAGAACGTTGATGTTCGCGTGGTAGAGGCCGTGGCCGTTGCCGGCGTCCAGGATGCCGACCAGGTTGCCGATGCGCTCGTCCTCGTCGCGGCCCAGGCCATCAGGGGTGATGGTGTTGGTCAGCGAGATGCCGTCAAGAGCGTCGTTGTAGTCGATCTTGCCGACGGAGAACATGGACGGCAGCATGCCGTGGGAGTCCATGCCGTTCTCCGGGTTGGCGCCCGGAGCGTACGGGGTGCCCTTGGCGTGGCCGGACGGGAAGGAACCGGTGTTCTTGCCGTACTCGACGTTGGAGGTGATCGTCAGGATGGACTGGGTCGGGACGGCGCCGCGGTAGACCGGGAGCCTCTTGACCTGGCCCATGACCGTGGAGACGACCCACTTGGCGATGTCGTCGGCGCGGTCGTCGTCGTTGCCGTAGACCGGGAACTCGCCCTCGGTGCGGTAGCCGACGATCAGGTCGTCGTCGGCGCCCTCAACGTACTCGTACTCGTGGCCTTCCAGGGTCTTCGCGTCCTTGTTGTAGATCGGGTAGACCTTGGCGTACTTGACGGCGGCGAGGGAGTCGGCGGCGATGGACAGACCGGACATGCCGCAGCCGAGGGTGCGGTACACTTCCTTGTCGTGCAGGGCCATCTCGATGGACTCGTACGCGTACTTATCGTGCATGTAGTGGATGATGTTCAGGGCCATGACGTAGGTCTCGGACAGCCATTCGAGGGCCTTCTCGTAGTTGTTCTTGACCTTCTCGTAATCGAGGGTGCCGTCGGCCTCCGGGGTAATCGGCTCGATCACGCCCTTGTCGATGACCTGCATGCCGGTCATCTCGTCGCGGCCGCCGTTGATGGCGTACAGCAGGGCCTTGGCGGAGTTCACGCGGGCGGCGAAGAACTGCATCTGCTTGCCCACGCGCATCGGGGAGACGCAGCATGCGATGGCGGCGTCATCGCCCCAGTGGGAGCGGATTTCCTTGTCGGACTCGTACTGGATTGCCGAGGTGTCGATGGAGATCTTGGCGCAGAAGCGCTTGTAGGCTTCCGGCAGCTTCGGATCCCAGAAGATGGTGATGTTCGGCTCCGGGCCAGGTCCGAGGTGCTCGAGGGTCAGGGTGTTGAGCAGACGGAACGAGGTCTTGGTGACCATCGAACGGCCGTCATCGCCGAAGCCGGCGTCGGACCAGGTCGCCCAGTACGGGTCGCCGGAGAAGATCGAATCGTAGTCCTTGGTACGCAGGAAGCGCACGATGCGCAGCTTCATGACGATGTTGTCGATGAGCTCCTGGGCGTCGGTCTCGGTGATCTTGCCGGCCTGGAGGTCGCGCTCGATGTAGCAGTCGAGGAAGGCGGAGTTGCGGCCGAAGGACATGGCGGCGCCGTCCTGGGACTTGATGGAGGCCAGGTAGCCCATGTAGGTCCACTGCACGGCTTCCTGCGCGGTCTGGGCCGGGCGGGACAGGTCGAGGCCGTACTCGTTGCCGAGGTTGATGAGCTTCTTCAGAGCCTTGATCTGCTCGTCGTGCTCCTCACGGAAGCGGATCCAGTGCTCGATCTCCGGCTCGGTGAAGTCGTTGC
>OLRB01001134.1_pt1 | contig 12241 bp, 10 predicted proteins | sample 1672751 | NCBI WGS metagenome assembly OLRB01 (sample SAMEA3136720, study PRJEB25190) | human gut metagenome | biome: human gut; feature: human-associated habitat; material: faeces | place: Austria | collected 2013
AACGGTATCAAGGTTGATGATGTTGAAATCAATGACTGGTCTATTAATGAAGGTATCTCGTCAGGCCGAACCATGTCATTTGCTCAAGGCTTCTCTTATTCAAGTAACGTTTTGATGACCATGTTGGAACAAGAGATGGGAGACAAGGTTTGGTCAAACTACCTATCACTCTATAAGTTTGGACTTCCAACCCGTTTTGGGATGGTAGGTGAATCTTCAGGGGTTGTCTCAAGAAACTCTGTGAATATTGCGCAATCATCCTTTGGACAAGGGATTTCAGTGACTCAGGTTCAGATGCTTCGTGCTTTTTCAGCTATCTCTAACAATGGTGTTATGTTGGAACCTCAATTTATCAAACAAGTTGCAGATGTTAACCAAGGCACTGTTCGTACGGCTAAGAAAGAAGTTATTGGTAAGCCAGTTTCCAAGCAGGCTGCTTCTGAGACCCGTAATTATATGATTTCTGTTGGTACAGACCCAGAGTTTGGTACCCTGTACAATAAGTCTGAAGGTTCACCAATCATTCAGGTTGGTAACTATGATGTTGCGGTTAAGTCAGGAACAGCCCAAGTGGCCGATGAAAAAACAGGAACCTATAAAGTTGGGACCAACGAAACGCTCAACTCAGTTGTAGCTATGGTTCCTTCTGATGATCCACAATATGTTATGTATGTAACAGTTCAGGAACCTAAGACCTGGGATAATAATTTTTATGCGACGGTGGTTAACCCTGTCCTAGAAGAAGCTATGTCCATGGGTGATACGCTTGATACCTCTGTTTCTGAAGGTGGTGGAAAGACCGATGAAACGAGCTATCAAACCGGCGATATTATCGGTAAGAGTCCGGGCGAGACAGCTAACACCCTTCGTCAAAACTTGATTCATCCGATTGTTCTGGGTGTTGGTGATAAGATTGAGAAGGTTTCTGTAGATGCCAAAGCCAATATCAAGGCTAATGAACAGATTCTTATCATGACCAATGATTTCACAGAACTTCCAGACATGTATGGTTGGACCAAGAAGAACGTTGAAACCTTTGCCAAATGGAAAGGCATTAAAGTTACTTATAAGGGTGGCAAGTCAGGGACTGTTACCAAACAAAGTGTTGCGGCAGGAAAAGCCCTGTCTAAAACCAAGAAGATTACCATTACTTTAGGAGACTAAGATGACTATGAGTCTGATAGCAGGCGTGGCCGCCTTTGTGTTGACGGTGCTCGCCATGCCTCACTTTATTACTTACTACAAAATCAAGAAAATCGGTGGCCAACAAATGCATGAAGATGTGAAGCAGCATTTGGCTAAGGCTGGAACACCAACTATGGGAGGGACAGTCTTCCTAGTGGTTGCCATCTTGGTTAGCTTGATTTTTAACTTCCACGTCTTTAGCGAGGGCCACCAAGCCTATGGTGCTACAGTAGGGATTCTCTTTGTAATTTTGATTTATGGAATCATCGGCTTCCTTGATGATTTCCTTAAGATTTTCCGTCAAATCAATGAGGGACTTAAACCTTGGCAAAAGATGGCCTTGCAGATTATTGCGGGTTTGCTTTTCTACTTTATCCACGTACTCCCTAGTGGGACAGATAGCCTAGCTATTGGTGGATTAACCATTCATCTCGGTGTCTTTTATGTTCTCTTTGTCCTATTCTGGATTGTCGGTTTCTCAAATGCTGTGAACTTGACAGACGGTATTGATGGTTTAGCTTCTATCTCTGTGGTTATCAGCTTGATTGCCTATGGGATTATCGCTTTTGTCAAGGGTGAGTTCGCTATCTTGACTATCATTATCACTATGATTGGGGCTCTTCTTGGCTTTTTCGTCTTTAACCATAAGCCAGCCAAGGTCTTTATGGGAGATGTCGGTTCCTTGTCACTTGGAGCTATGCTTGCGGTTATCTCTATTGCCCTACGTGTAGAGTGGACCCTACTCTTGATTGGTGTGGTTTATGTCTTTGAGACAGCTTCTGTCATGCTACAGGTCAGCTATTTCAAATACACTAAGCGTAAGTATGGTGAAGGTCGTCGTATTTTCCGTATGACACCATTCCACCATCACCTCGAGTTGGGTGGTCTTTCAGGTAAGGGTGACAAATGGTCAGAGTGGAAGGTTGATGCTTTCCTTTGGACAGTTGGAGCACTTGCAAGTGCCATTACCCTTTGGATGGTTCTTGGAAACGTTATGAAATAAATGAAAAGAGCAGAAATGCTCTTTTTCTGTTATAATGATAGGGATAGACTAGATAGAAAAGAAGTAACTAAGCATGTCATTTAAAGATTTTAATTTTAAAACATTTATTCAGGAGGCTCTTGACGAGATTAAGTTTAAGGAGCCAACACCTGTTCAACAGAAATTGATTCCTGTAGTCCGTTCAGGTCGTGATTTGGTTGGTGAATCAAAGACGGGTTCAGGGAAAACACATACCTTCCTCTTGCCAATTTTTGAGAAGCTCAATCCAAAGAGTGGCGATGTTCAGGTTGTTATTACAGCACCATCACGTGAATTGGCGACACAAATTTACCAAGCGACAAAACAAATTGCCAAACACTCTGAGACTGAAATTCGTGTGGTCAACTATGTGGGTGGTACAGACAAGCAACGTCAGATTGAGAAACTCAAGGTAGCACAACCTCATATTGTTATCGGGACACCAGGTCGTATTTATGACCTAGTTAAGTCTGGGGACTTGGCTATCCACAAGGCCCATACCTTTGTTGTTGACGAAGCTGATATGACCATGGATATGGGATTCTTGGATACTGTAGACAAGATTGCGGCAAGTCTGCCTAAGGAAGTTCAAATTTTGGTCTTCTCAGCAACCATTCCTCAAAAATTGCAACCATTCTTGAAGAAGTATTTGACCAATCCAGTCATGGAACAAATCAAAACTTCAACAGTTATTGCGGATACCATTGATAACTGGTTGGTATCTACCAAGGGTCGCAACAAGAATGAACAGATTCTTGAGATGCTTAAGGGGATGCAGCCTTATCTAGCAATGATTTTCGTTAATACCAAGGAACGTGCTGACGATTTGCACAGTTACCTAGTGTCAAATGGTCTTAGGGTTGCCAAAATTCATGGAGGTATTCCACCACGTGAGCGTAAGCGTATCATGAATCAAGTCAAGAAGCTTGATTTTGAGTACATTGTAGCGACTGACCTTGCAGCGCGTGGGATTGACATTGAAGGGGTTAGCCATGTAATCAATGACGCCATCCCTCAAGACTTGTCCTTTTTTGTTCACCGTGTGGGACGTACTGGACGTAATGGCTTGTCAGGAACAGCCATCACCCTCTATCAACCAAGTGATGACTCAGATATTCGTGAGCTTGAAAAGATGGGGATTACCTTTGAGCCGAAAGTCTATAAGGACGGCGAGTTTCAAGATACCTATGACCGTGACCGTCGTGCCAACCGTGAAAAAGCCTATCAAAAACTTGATACGGAAATGATTGGTTTGGTTAAGAAGAAAAAGAAAAAAATCAAGCCTGGCTACAAGAAGAAAATTCAGTGGAAGGTTGACGAAAAACGCAAACGTGAACGTCGTGCGGCTAACCGTGCTAAGGGGCGTGCTGAGCGTAAAGCTAAGAAGCAAAGCTTCTAAGCATTGGCTTCTAGGTGTAAGAAAATTTAGATATGTAAAAACTTGGCAGAATGATTGTCAAGTTTTTTTATAGCAAAAGTGCTACAATAGGAGTCATGAAAGACAAGATTCGAATTCTTCATATCAATGATTTACACTCTCATTTTGAACAGTATCCACAACTCAAGCGAGCTGTGGATGATTTGAGTCAGACAGATAGAGAGTTGATCAAGGTAGATCTTGGGGATAATGTGGATAAGTCCCATCCCCTATCTGATGCGACCGCTGGGCGTTTTAATGTAGCCCTGATGAATGAGTTGGGGATAGACTATGCGACTATTGGAAATAATGAGGGAATTGGTCTAGCTAAGAATAAGCTAGACTGTCTTTATGAGCAGGCTAAGTTTCAGCCGATCATAGGAAATCTCAAGGATGAGGGGAGACAACCTGAATGGGCTAAGCCCTATCTTATCCACAAAACTAAAGCAGGTACAAACATTGCTTTCTTAGCCTATACCTTCCCATATTACATCACCTATGCTCCCAACGGTTGGCAGGTGTTAGAGCCTATGGCTAGGTTGGGAGAGGATTTGGCTCGTCCTGAGGTAAAGGATGCAGACATAGTCGTCGTTCTTAGCCATCTGGGTGTACGCTATGATGAGCAGATTGCAGAGACTTATCCACAGGTAAATCTTGTCATCGGAAGCCACACGCATCACCTTTTTGAAGAGGGCAAATTAGTCAATGAAACCTATTTGGCAGCTGCTGACAGATATGGCTATTATCTTGGCTGTATTGACCTTACTGTGGAAAATGGGCGATTGATAGAATGTCAGATTGAGGCTATCCCCACCAAGTCCTACATCTTGGATTTAGACAAGGAGGACGAAACCTTTATCAAGGCTATGCGTGAGGAAGGCCATCGTCGTTTAGCTCAGAAAAAAGTAGCTAATCTAGGTCGAGAACTAGATTTTGATGAGACCTGTCAATTGGTTTTACAGGCTGTTTGTCAGGAGACCGATAGCCAATTAACGCTTTTAAATACTGGACTTATCATGAAAACACTAGGTCCTCAAGTGACCATGGCAGACCTGCAAGAAGCCCTTCCTCACCAGATGCGGATGGCACGTCTAGTCGTGACAGGACAAGAGCTCAAAGGAATCTGTCGGGAGGTTTTTACTAAGGCTGAACTCCTTAAAAATCAAGCTATTAAAGGTATGGGATTTAGAGGGAAGACATTTGGTGAAGTAATCACGGGGAATTTTGCTTACAAAAACGGTAATTTGTTGTATAATAGAAGGGTTGTAGATTCCAATGAGAAGTTTAGTTTGGTCCTTGTGGACCAGTACTACTTTGCATCTTACTTTCCTACAATTAAGGAAAAGGAAGTTACTCTTCTTTTTCCAGATTTGTTAAGGGAACTTGTGGCCAAGTATTTAGGAAAAAATGGTGCCAATTGGGATAAGATATAGAGACATTATTACAGCATCAGGATAGAAAATAAGAGAGAGCAGAAAGGATGGCACATGCGTAAAGAAATCTTGCCAGAAATGTTTAATTATAATAAATATCCAGGGCCAGACTTTGTGTATGTGGCTGATCTTCTGAAATCAGATGCCTGTCAGTTTACAGTTCTTGAAAATCACAAGGATGCTTTAGACGCTACCCGCTTTGGGCAACGTTTTTCTGAAATCATGCTCAAGTATGATTATATCGTTGGGGACTGGTCCAATGATCAGCTTCGCCTTAAGGGATTTTACGAGGACGAGCGCCCTAATACGCGTAAGACAGACCGCATTAGCCGATTGTCGGAGTATTTGCGTGAATACTGTGCCTTTGGTTGCGCCTACTTTATTTTGAAAAATGAAGAGCCGCAATTAATCGTCTTTGAAGAGGAGACGGAGCCTCGTCGCAAGCGCCGTCGTTCTAATAATCGTCGTAATTCTTCTCAGGAATCTAGAGATAGAGAGCGCAATGCTTCTCAAAAGAATAAGGGGCAAAAAGCTTCTGCTAAGCAAAAGCCAGACAAGTCCAAACGAAGAGATAGGGATCAAGAGGGTCCAAGCTTTGAGAAAATCAAGCGTCGGCCTAAGTTCAAATCTAGGTCTGAGGATGCTAGTCGTGAGCGAAAGTCTAACTTCAAGAAGAGTCAGAAGCAAGCTCCAAATTCTAAAGGTCAAAACACTCCATCGAAGAAACAAAGCCAGACCAAGTCAGATGGTCAGCATTTCACAATCAGAAAAAAAGGAAATTAAACTATGTCAGAAGTAACAACACAAGCAAAACCAGAACGTCGTAAACGTCAGAAGTTAGAGGATATGGAAGGCTACAAACCTTCTATTTATGGTCTTACTCGTGACGAGTTGATTGATTGGGCTATGGAACACGGTGAAAAGAAATTCCGTGCTACTCAAATTTGGGATTGGCTCTACAAGAAGCGTGTGCAATCTTTCGAAGAAATGACTAACATTTCTAAGGATTTCATTGCTAAATTGAATGAGAATTTCTGTGTGAACCCATTGAAACAACGTATCGTTCAAGAATCTAAAGATGGTACCGTTAAATATCTTTTTGAATTGCCAGATGGTATGTTGATTGAGACGGTTTTGATGCGTCAACACTATGGTTTGTCTGTCTGTGTGACAACCCAGGTTGGATGTAACATCGGTTGTACTTTCTGTGCCAGTGGTTTGATTAAGAAACAACGTGACTTGACTGCTGGTGAGATTGTGGCGCAAATCATGTTGGTACAAAAATACTTTGACGATCGTGGCGACGGTGAACGTGTAAGCCACGTGGTTGTTATGGGTATCGGTGAGCCATTTGATAACTATGACAATGTGCTTCGTTTCTTGCGTACCATTAACAATGATAATGGTCTTGCCATTGGAGCGCGTCACATTACCGTATCAACATCTGGTTTGGCACCAAAAATCAAGGAATTTGCTAACGAAGGTGTTCAAGTTAACCTTGCCGTATCACTTCACGCGCCTAACAATGACCTTCGTTCAAGCATCATGCGTATCAACCGCTCATTCCCACTTGAAAAACTCTTTGAAGCTATCGAGTATTACATCCAAACAACCAACCGTCGTGTAACTTTTGAGTATATCATGCTTAATGAGGTCAATGACCATCCTGAAAATGCTCAAGAGTTGGCTGATTTGACTAAGAAAATCCGTAAGTTGTCATACATCAACTTGATTCCATATAACCCAGTATCAGAGCACGATCAATATAGCCGTTCAACTAAAGAACGTGTGGCGGCCTTCTACGATGTGCTTAAGAAAAATGGGGTTAACTGTGTGGTTCGTCAAGAGCACGGTACAGATATCGATGCTGCTTGTGGACAATTGCGTTCAAACACTATGAAACGTGACCGTCAAAAGGCTGTAGCAGAAGCTTCTGGTAAATCAGAAGGTAAGTAAGATGTTTCGGCTTAAGACTTGGGTAGATAAGGATGGAGAACTAACACCAAAAGGAAGAAAGCTAAGCCAAGTTTTGGTCTGTGCTTATCTCCTTTGTTTAGTGCTCCTATGTTGGACACCCCAGTACGGGCTAGTTGAAGGTGTTGAAACCCCTGGTATTCAACATTTTGGTCGTGTCGTGGTCCTATTAACCCCATTCAATAGTTTGACCAACTTTTATCAGCTGGATAGTCTTAAAGAGATTGTCTTTGTGCTTGGGCAAAATGTGACCAACATTTTCTTACTGAGTCCGCTGATTTTAGGGCTTTTAGCCTTGTACCCCAGATTCAGGTCTTGGAAAAAGGTCCTTTTAGCGACCTTTGTCATGTCTTTGACGATTGAGGTTGGACAAGTCATTCTAGACCTTCTCATTGATGCTAATCGTGTCTTTGAGTTAGATGATTTATGGACCAACACTTTGGGAGGTTTGGTGGCACTAGGTGTCTACCGCCTTCTTGTAAAACTGATTCAAACGCATTTTAAAGAGTAAAAAACCTGGGAGCTTACGCGTCTCAGGTTTCACTTATTTTCTATCATACAAATACAACATATTCAAAAGAGGGAAAAATGAATAAACACGTTTGGAGAAATAATGAAACATTTAATGATGACAGTAGTCACCGTATTAACGTTAGGAGTAACAATGACGATGGTTAAGGCAGATACTTATCAAAGTGGCCGTGATGCCGATATCATGCGAGAAAGAGGACAGGTTTGGAATTATTCTGAGTCTAAGAGAGAGCCTCAATTAGCCAACTACAACACCGATGGTCGCTATCTCAGTGAGGCAACTAACTTTGAATTGTACAATTTTGTCAGAGAGTATAAGACATCTGATGAAATCAGACGCATTTGGAGCCCTAAGAAAGATGAATCAGTTATCCATGATAAGGAGAGTTACTCTGTGGATGGTGGGAACAAGGTATATAATTTTGATTCCTTTGCTTATCAATTACCAGAGTCTACTGATTTTGGGAAGTTATCTTATATTGGTCACTTTCAGTTAGAAGATGGCACAATCTATCGCTATTGGAAGTAACCTTATCATACGAGACTTATACGAGGTCTATTATTAACCATTTGTAAGGATAGGAGGAGCAACTTGTCTTTTAAAGAATCAATCATTGCAAAACTTTGGTGGTTTTTCAAGTTAGAAAAACGCCGGTATATTGTTGGGATTTTGGCACTGAGTCTGGTTTCGGTTCTCAATCTGATTCCTCCTATGGTTATGGGGCGGGTCATTGATGCTATCACATCGGGAAAATTGACCAATCAGATCTTGCTTTTGAATCTCGTTTATTTGCTTTTGGCAGCTCTGGGGATGTACTATTTGCGCTATGTTTGGCGCATGTATATCTTGGCGACTTCTTATCGCTTAGGCCAGATTATGCGTTCACGCCTTTTTGAGCATTTTACCAAGATGTCGCCTTCTTTTTATCAAAAGTACCGAACTGGGGACCTCATGGCCCATGCAACCAATGATATCAACTCTTTAACCCGCTTGGCTGGCGGGGGTGTCATGTCAGCCGTGGATGCCTCTATCACAGCCTTGGTAACCCTAATCACCATGTTTTTCAGCATTTCCTGGCAGATGACACTGGTGGCTGTCTTACCCCTCCCCTTCATGGCTTTTGCGACAAGTCGTTTAGGACGCAAGACCCATAAAGCTTTTGGAGAATCCCAGGCAGCCTTTTCAGAACTTAATAATAAGGTTCAAGAGTCGGTATCAGGAATCAAGGTAACCAAGTCTTTTGGCTATCAGGAGGCTGAGCTTCAGTCCTTCCAAGAGACCAATAAGATGACCTTTAAAAAGAATATGCATACCATGAAGTATGATAGCCTTTTTGATCCTTTGGTCTTACTCTTTGTTGGCTCATCCTATGTTTTGACCCTTCTTGTCGGTGCCTTTATGATTCAGGCTGGTCAGATAACGGTCGGAAATTTGGTAACCTTCATTACCTATTTGGACATGCTGGTTTGGCCTCTGATGGCCATTGGCTTCCTCTTTAATATCACACAGAGGGGAAATGTATCCTACCAACGTATTGAAAATCTTCTGGAGCAGGAATCAGATGTTCAAGATCCTGCGCACCCTCTCCCAAGTATTGAAAATGGTCGCTTAGAATATGCGATTGACCGCTTTGCTTTTGAGGATGAGGATACTTTGAGAGATATTCATTTCACCTTGGACAAGGGGCAAACCCTTGGTTTGGTTGGACAGACTGGCTCAGGAAAGACGTCCCTTGTCAAGTTGCTCTTGCGGGAGCACGATGTTAATCAAGGAGCCATCTATTTGAATGGGCATGACATCCGAGACTATCGCCTATCAGACTTGCGTAGCTTGATGGGTTACGTTCCTCAAGACCAGTTTCTCTTTGCCAGTTCCATTTTAGACAATGTTCGCTTTGGTAATCTTGATCTGGCCTTTGAAAAGGTGGAAGTAGCGACTAAGTTGGCTCAAGTTTATGATGACATCAAGGCTATGCCTGAAGGCTTTGAAACGATCATTGGTGAAAAGGGTGTCAGCCTATCAGGCGGTCAAAAACAACGTCTGGCCATGAGTCGGGCCATGATTTTGGATCCAGATATTTTGATTTTGGACGACTCCTTATCTGCGGTTGATGCCAAGACAGAACATGCTATTATTGACAATCTCAAACATACCCGCAAGGACAAGACGACTATCATTACCGCCCATCGTCTGAGTGCGGTGGTGCACGCTGACCTCATCTTAGTCATGCAGGATGGTCGCATCATTGAACGTGGCCGTCATGAGGATTTGCTAGCTCAGGGTGGTTGGTATGCCAAGACCTATGAGTCTCAACAGTTAGAAATGGAAGGAGGAGAAGCCGATGCCTAATCAAAACCAATGGTCTGTGTTTAAGCGTCTCTTGACCTATCTCAAGCCTTACAAATTCTTGACCTTTCTAGCTTTAGCCTTCCTCTTGTCCACAACGGTTATCAAGAGTATTATTCCCCTCGTGGCTTCTTATTTTATCGACCACTATCTTCATGATATGAATCAGGCGGCAAGTTTAATTCTGATTGGTTACTATGGTCTTTATCTCTTGCAGACGCTAGTCCAGTATTTGGGAAATCTCTTTTTTGCGCGTGTGTCCTACAGTATTGTCAGGGATATTCGCCGAGATGCCTTTGCCAATATGGAGAAACTGGGTATGTCTTACTTTGACAAAACTCCAGCAGGCTCTATCGTTTCTCGCTTAACCAATGATACAGAGACTATTAGTGAGATGTTCTCAGGGATTCTGTCTAGCTTTATTTCGGCTATCTTTATCTTTGTTACCACCCTTTACACTATGATGATGTTGGACATTCGTCTAACCGGGCTTATTGTGCTCTTTCTTCCTCTGATTGTCCTTTTGGTTAACCTTTACCGCAAAAAATCAGTGGTTATCATTGAAAAGACCAGAGCCTTGCTTTCAGATATAAATGCCAAACTGTCAGAGAGTATCGAAGGGATTCGAATTATTAAGGCCTTTAACCAAGAGAAACGCCTCAAAAAAGAGTTTGATGCTATTAATGAGGAACACCTGATTTATGCTAGCCGTTCCATGTCACTAGATTCTCTCTTTCTACGCCCAGCTATGAGCTTACTGAAGCTCCTAGGCTATGCTGTTCTCATGGCTTATTTTGGCTATCGTGGCATCTATCTGGGTATCACAGCAGGGACCATGTATGCCTTTATCCAGTACATTAATCGCCTCTTTGATCCCTTGATTGAAGTGACGCAAAACTTTTCAACCTTGCAAACCTCGATGGTCTCAGCAGGTCGGGTCTTCGCCTTGATTGACGAGCGCACCTATGAACCTGAGCAGAGAGACACAGATGCCAAGGTTATCGAGGGGAATATTCGCTTTGAAAATGTCTCCTTCTCCTATGATGGCAAGCACCAGATTTTGGATAATATTTCCTTCTCTGTCAATAAAGGAGAAACCATCGCTTTTGTCGGTTCTACAGGTTCCGGAAAATCCTCTATTATCAACGTGTTCATGCGTTTCTATGAGTTTCAATCAGGACGAGTTCTTCTTGACGGTGTGGATATTCGCGATTATAGTCAGGCAGAGTTGCGTAAGAACATTGGTCTTGTCCTTCAGGAACCCTTTCTCTATCATGGTACAATCAAATCCAATATTGCCATGTATCAGGATTTAACTGATGAAGAGATTAAAGCAGCCGCTGAGTTTGTGGATGCCAATCACTTTATCGACAAACTTCCAGAAGGCTATGATGCTCCAGTTTCTGAACGAGGTTCAAGTTTTTCAACTGGCCAACGCCAACTTCTAGCCTTTGCTAGGACCGTTGCTAGCCAGCCTAAGATTTTGATTCTGGATGAAGCGACAGCCAATATTGATTCGGAGACAGAGGCTATTGTCCAAAATTCTCTAGCAAAAATGCGTCAAGGACGCACAACCATTGCCATTGCCCACCGCCTATCGACAATCCAAGATGCCAACTGCATCTATGTCTTAGACAAGGGCCGCATCATCGAACACGGTAGCCATGAGGAGCTCCTAGCCCTCGGTGGCACCTACCACAAGATGTACAGCCTACAAGCAGGCGCAATGGAAGGAGCCTAAGATAATCTAGACCATAGCTTCTATATTCGAAAAGATTTCTTAAAAATCAAAATCGAGTGGTGACATACATGTCACTACTTTTTTGTTGGCTTGCAACCTATAATAAAACCATAGCTTGAGAGAAAAAGCTAAAAAATAATATTTTAGGAGGTTGTTAGAATGACAACACAAACAATGAACAATTTTGAAACACTCGATCTCGAGGCACTTGCAAACGTTGAAGGTGGTGGATGGGTTAAGTGTTATGCCGGCACAATCGGATCTGCTCTAGTAGGATCAGCAGGAGGCCCAGTAGGTTACTGGGGAGGAGCTTTAGTTGGTTATGCCACATTCTGCTAATATTTAGGTGACCCTATGTTTAAAGATAAAAAAATGTATTTACTAGCCATTTTCCTTTTAGGATTTGGAATTGCTAACCTTTTTAGAAATTTAGATTTTGTGCATCATATTATTAATTTGGTAGGGTTAACATTAATCACTTTTAGTTTGATTTTTAGTAAATGGGAGCGACTCAAAAAATAGAAGTATTCGAAATGTAGAGTTCCTAAAAATCAAAATCGAGTAGTGACATTTATGTCACTACTTTTTTGTT
>OLRB01001135.1_pt1 | contig 12218 bp, 12 predicted proteins | sample 1672751 | NCBI WGS metagenome assembly OLRB01 (sample SAMEA3136720, study PRJEB25190) | human gut metagenome | biome: human gut; feature: human-associated habitat; material: faeces | place: Austria | collected 2013
CCGCAACCGAAGCGTCTGCAACATAGACATCGACCTCGTCCCCACGGGCGAGCGAACCGCCCACGGCGTGTTCCGCGTCACTTGCCACCGAAATCGCCACTGTGCCGCGTGGCACCTGAACGGCCCTCTCATCCCGCAGGAAGTGGGCCTTGGCGAGCGGGGTGTGGGCGGGAATGCGGGTTGTCGCAACTAGCCCAGACACATCACCCATCGACGTCAGCGCATCCTCCGGCATGAGAGACGAAGCCCATTCGACGACCTTCACATTGCCCTCGGAAATCTCGTCACCGGGCTCGATCTCCCTCAGGGCAATGCATACTCGAGTCACATCGCCTCCGTAGCGCTCAAGCGCCCGTCTCGATGCCTGCTCGGCTTCCGCATGCGCCCCGGCGACCGCCGACCATGCGAGCAGTGCGGCGCTCAAACCCATCACCGCGCTCAGCCCCAACCTCACGGTCCGTTTCACCCAAACCCCCTCGCCTCGGTTCATTCGGCACCGCACACGTGCCGTGATTCGATTGTCGATGCGACACGGCAAGGAGCCTGGATCGACTTGGGAAAGTGCCTGATCATCTGTGCTTGCAGCTGTTCGCAATCTGCCCGCACCGGACAGGATGAGGGCAGATTTCGGTCCGTTGCCAAAAAGGGCTGTGGAAAAGCAAACCGCCTGCACGAGGCAGGCGGTTGCAATAGGCATATGAAGTTGTACGACTGAAGTTGCACGACGGGCGGCGCTCGAACAACATCCGCAGCGCAAGCGCGCCAGCGGGGCATGCCCAGGAGGGACGCATGCGAGCGCAAGCCGGCGGCGCCGAAAAACGACATGCCGGCCGTCGATCCTCAAGCGGGAGCGGACCTTCTGCGCGGCCCCCTCCGACGGACCGGCGACGCGGGCACACCGTCCATCGAGCGCGACGTCTACAGGTCAAGCATGTAGCGCGACCCTATGAAATACTGACGACCGATATAGATGGGTTCATCGTTTTGGTCAAGCGCGTAGGTTGTTATGTAGAGCATCGGCTCTCCCGCCGAGGTCTGCAAGCGCATCGCCCGCGTGCTCGATGCCCCCACGGACTCCACGAGCACACGCGCATTCTTGACCGGCCGCCTTCCATATAGGCCGTCCATAAGCCCGTAGATCGATTCCTCTCCCAGCTCAAGCGTCGCGAGCTCCTTGTTGGAGGAATAGGGCAGATACATGTTCTCCTCAAACACCGGCTGCCCGTCAGCAGTGCGGATGCGCTGGATGTGCAGAACCAGGTCGTCCTCGCCCAGCCCGAAAAACTCCTTCTCATCTGAACGCGGAACCACGATCTCACGATCAATCAACTTGGCACCGGGAACGCGCCCGCTCTTCTCGCAAATATGGGTGAAGCTTTCGGGAAGCCCCCCCTGCAACAACTTGCGGCGCATGCGCGGTGCGCACACGAAGGTCCCCAACCCACGTCGCTTAATCAGTATGCCAGCGGTGCTCAGATCCTCGATAGCGCGACGAACCGTGATGCGGCTGACCGAGTATCGCTCCGCAAGTTCGACCTCCGTGGGGATCTTGCTTCCCGGCGCATACTCCCCCTCATCGACGGAACGTTTGATATCGTCGTATATACGCTGGTACAAAGGGGTTTCCAATAGCCTCACATCCACCCTCGAACAACAGGCCAAAACGAAAGCACGATAGGGCGGCAAGAGCTTTTTGAGACGCCCCCCGATATCCCTTATCTGGGAGTCTGCCACTCGTTTCCCCATCGCATAGCACGCTGCTGGGATGGCCGATGGCATGCCCGCACACGGCATCGTTTGGTCTATAACCTCATACATTGCGCCAGATAAGAAAGGGTGCCGCACAGCCGCAGCCATACGGCACCCCACCGCAACAGCGAACAGTAATGTCCTTACGCCACTGCCTCGGTGATCTCCAGTCGCTCAAGCTCCGCATCAAGCATCGCGATATCTTCATCGGAAAGCTGCCAGTCGAAGGCGGCGCAGTTCTCGACGGCCTCCTCCGCCTTGCGAACGCCGGTGAGCGCCGTGGTGACGAAGCTCTTCTGCGTGCTCCAATTGATGGCGATCTGCGCGAGGGGCTTTCCGTACTTCTCGCTGAGCGCGTCCATCGTCTTCAGGAACTCCTGGATCTTGGAGAACATCGGCTCGCGATAGAAAGGGTAGAAGGTCGCGCGGAAATCCTTCTCATCGAAGACGGGCTTCTCGCGAACGGAGCCGGTCAGGATGCCCGCACCGAGCGAGCCCCAAGTCATGATATCGATGTCATGCTCCTCGCACCACGTAAGGTCAGCGATGGCCGACTGGTTCACCATGGAGAAGGGCAGCTGGACGATATCGATATCGGCTGCGGCGGAGGCGCGCTCGATAAGGGCACGGTCGCAGTTGCTAAGGCCGAGCATCTTGACGGCACCCTGCTCCTTGAGCTTGGTGACGCATGCCATGGTGTCCTCGATGGGCGTACCCAGATCGTCCGGCCAGTGCATGATGTACATATCGACGTAGTCGGTGTCCAGGCGACGCAGGGAGTCGTCGAACTCGCGCAGAACCGAATCGGGTCGGCTGCAGTGGACGCCCTTGCCGTCCTCGATGTAGGATCCGTACTTGGTGGCGATGAGCACCTGATCGCGAATGCCTGCGATCGCCTTGCCCACGACCTCCTCGGAATGCCCCTCTCCGTAGATGGGCGCGGTGTCGATGAGGTTCACGCCGCCGGAGATCATGGCTCGGATCGCCTCGACGGACTGGTCGTCGTCGATCTCTCCGTAGCCGCCCCCCATGCTGTTCTTGCCGCCAATCGCCCACGTGCCGACCGTAATCTCGGAGACCTTCTGGCCGGACTTCTTCATTGTCTTGTAGCGCATGATCGCTTACGCCTCCTGGCACTGAACGCTGATACGGAACATACCGGGCTCGCACGCGCGCTCGAACGCATGCTGGATCTGGGAGAGCGGCAGCCTCTCCTCGACGAGCTCGGAGAAATCGGCCACGCCCATGTTAATCATGGCCGCCGCCTCGCGGAAATCCTGGGCGTCGGCGCCGTAGCTTCCCACGATGACCATGCGGCGGTAATGGATAGTGTTGGGATCGAGGCTCCACGTGGGCGCGGGATAGCCCGCCGCGAAGATAAGCAGATGCGCGCGCTTCTCCTTGGCCATCTCGAGTGCCTGAGCATATGCGCCGGAGGCACCCACCGCGATGATGACGCCGTCGGCGCCCTTGCCGCCGGTGAGCTCCTTGACCTTCTCGACCGGATCGCAGGCGGAAACATCGATGGCCTCGAGGCCCAGACGGCGGGCCGCCTCAAGCTTCTTGGGCATCATCTCAGTGATGAGCACGCGGCAACCATGCGCCTTGGCGACGAGCGCATTCAGGATGCCCATGGTGCCGGCGCCAATAACCACAACGGTATCACCATAGCTTACGCCGAAACGGCGGAAGCCAGCGCAGCAGGTGCCCAGAGGCTCCAGCAGGGCCGCCACGGAAGGATCGATGCCCTCGTCGATCTTGTAGCAAGCGACCTCCTTGGCGACTGCGTAATTCGCGCAGCCGGCGTTACCAAAATACCCGTCCGGGTTGGGATGGTCGGCGCTCTGGAGCTTGGTGCACTCGCTCGTGCGGCCCTCGCGGCTGGGCTCGGAATACGGGTCGTACTGATAGCCGCTCGCGACGTAATCGCCCACCTTCACGCTCTCGACCTGGGCACCGACCCCCATGACGGTTCCGGCCCACTCGTGACCGAACGTCAGCGGAAGCGGGCGCTTGCGGGCCCCGTTGAAGGCGCCGTACTCGGAAGTGCAGATGTTGTTCGCATCCACCTTGACGAGCACGTCGTGGTCTCCGAGCTCGGGGAGCTCGCGATCGATGACCTCGGCCTGCTCAACTGCCGTCAGGACGGCTGTCTTTGCTTTCATAGGTTCCTCATTTCAATACAAAAGGTTTATCTACGTGCTATATCTGCAAACTGCTTGACGATAAGGTCGAGCAGAATCCAGTCGTCATCAGTAAGGCCGCACACCTCTTTGGCGAATGCGCGGACGGCAGCGGTGTCTTCGAGCTCCACATCGCGCTCACCCGCCAGGCACACGAGACCGTATGCAATACCACGCGCCAGGTAAAACGGTACGATTCCGTGGTCCAGGCACATGAGCGCCGGCCCGACAAACCGGTTCTCGCGGGAGAGCTTCTCGTCCATCTTCGCGATGACACGCTCCACCGGGTCGCGAACGTCGGCATCGAGCTTTGCCGTGATGAAGTCCACCCACTCGGCGTCCTCATCGGCGTCATAGTCGTACTCCTGCAATACCGCCGCATGCGCCTCCTCGAAGGCACCCACGATGTTCGAACGGATCCACGGGTCGCGATGGCAATCGCAGATGTATTCAAGACCAGACACGCTGCCCATAAAACCGGCCATCGCATGGCGCATGTTGCCGCAATAGACCTTGCGGTAGATGAGCCCCTGCGCGCCGGTGGCGTACACGATGCCCTCGACCGCGAGCTGCTCACCCTTCCAAGCATCAGCATCAATCTCGAGACCGGGATTCGCCGATACCACGACCTGCCACGGGTTCGCCCCCGCCTCGCTAGGGATACCGGCGGCAAGTACCATGACCTGGCACACGCCCACATGCGCATCGAAGTACGCAGCGCCGGCATCATCGAGCTCTGAGCGAATAAGGCCTGAGACCTTAGCGGGAGCACCCAGCGCGTTCACGCACAAAAGCACGTTGAGATCGCGCTCGCAGCCGCTCGCAACGCGGGTCTCGATGGCCCGGGCGACGACGTGCGCGATGCTCGCGAACGCTCCCTCGTACACGCAGCACGCCGCAATATCGACGTCCTGGAGAAGCTCGACGATCTCCTCGTCTCCCGAGCTGTCAACGATGGAGAAATCATCGATGCGGTAGCGCTCGTCGACGTCGTGACCGTCGGTCACGCGCGCCTCGTAGTAGCCCTGGGCCTCAAGCTGCCTCATACCCTCCATGTACATGTCGTACAGGTACAGGCGGTATCCCGCGCGGGAGAAGAGGAGTCCCACGACTCCCCTTCCAATCTTTCCCGCACCGAGGATCGCGACACGCTTATCTGAACGGTTCATATCCATAGCCCGATCCTCCTCACAAACGCTACGCGATGATCCCGAGCATGCTGAGCGCAACACCCACGACAAGCAAGCCGAGCAGCAGCGGAACGACGTTAACTTTCTTCTTGCCGATCAGCCAGTAGCACAAAAGAACCAGGCAGAGCGGCAAGATCTTGGGGCAGACGGTATCGAAGAGCGCCTGGACCATGGTGGGGTCGCCGCCGGCGGCATTGGGAATGGTGAGCGCGGTCGTAAGGTTCACGTTGAACGCGGTCATGGCGCCGATGGCGGCGAGTCCGATCACAGAAGCAGCATAGGAGATCTTCTCCATGATGCCGGAGGACTCCGCCTGCTCGAGCAGCCTGGTGCCCATCCGGTAACCGCTCTTAAGAGTCACCCAGCGGGTGATGAGCTGGGGGATATTGAAGATCAGCATGAACAGGATGGGGCCGGCGATGTTGCCCGCGGACGCCATGGAGATGACCACGGCGGTGGCGATGACGCGCAGCGTGGCATGAAACACCGTGTCGCCGATAGCGGAAAGCGGCCCCATGAGGGCGGTCTTGATGCCCGTGATGGTCGAGGTGTCGAAGTCGGGATCCTGAGCGTTCTGCTCCTCCATGGCGAGGACGACGCCGAGCGGCAGGCCGCCCACATACGGGGTCACGTTGAAGTACTCGCTCATGTGGCGGGTATAGGCCTCGACACGTTTCTCCTTGTTGTCGGCGTAGATCTTCTTGAGGGCGGGGATCATCGCGTAGGTGAAGCCCGCGTGCATCTGGCCGGGATAGTCGTTCATGCCGTTGAGGTGGATATAGCGGCCGTAGATCTGACGAAGGTCGGCATCGGTGAGCTTGCCGGTCGTGGTCTCATTAGAACTCATTGTCATCACCCATATCCACAGTCGAAGCGGCAGAAGTCTTCTCATCGCGGGCAAAGATGATGAGCGCGACGGCGAAGGTCGCCAGAAGCGTTACCGCGATGACGGGGAGCTGCAGGTAGGCAGCAAGAATAAAGCCGATGAAGAACCAGGGGGCAAGCTTCTTGTCCATGATCATCGTGAGCAGGAGCGCGAAGCCCACGGCGGGAAGCAGGTTGCCGCCGGAAGCAAGGCCGTTGATGACCTGCGTGGGGATGGCGGCAACGGCCGCCTCGAGCGCGGAGCTGCCGAAGAAGACACCCAGAAAGCCGATAAGGAAGTACAGGCCAAAAGTTCCGATCCAGCTGCCGGCCCAGAAAAGCGCACGGGCGGCCTTGTCGTTATCCTTCGCGAGCTGCGCCTTCATGGCCTCGGCGAAAGCGTTGTTGATAAACTTGCAGAGCACAAACGCGAAACCGCCCAAAAGCGCCAGAGGCACGGCGAACGCGGTGCCCACGGCCGCGCCGGCACCGGTGATGATGGCGAACGCAGTCGAAACGCCCGCAGCGGTGCCGCCGTCGGGCGAGACGGCTGCTCCGACGGGGAACGAACCCAAAAAGACGATCTCCAACGTGGCTCCGATGATCGTACCCGTCACGGGATCGCCTAGGACAAGACCCATGAGGGCGCCTTCGACGATCGGTCGATTGAGCATGTTGTAGCCGAAGAAGTAATCCATCTTCGAGATTCCGACCACGAGGCCGGCAAGCAGAGCTTGAATCAGCATCAACATTCACATCCTCTCAAGGTTGTAAGTGCACGCGAGAGCACGTCCCGCGGCCTTTCGAAATATGAGGGCTTGGTCATTTCCAGCGCCGCGTCCCCCGTGTAGCCGGCGCATGCAAACCGGCGCAACAGGTCTTGCGGGTCTAGACCGCCCAGCTGGTCCCCCCAGGCCAGATGGGCGAATATGCCGCGGTTGAGATTCGTGAGGTGCACGTACCCCAACTCGCTACCGAAACGGGACAGGTACGCGTCGATGTCCTCGCCGTTGCGGGCGACGGTACCCGTATCGATGGTTACAGTAAGGTTCGACTCGCCCACATCCAAAAGCGCGGCACCCAGCGTTTCCAGGCTCGTGACCAATCGGTACGGCTTGTCCACCAGGGTTTCCAAGGCGACGGTCAATCCCTCTTCCGCCGCCGCTCGGCAGATCTTGCCGAGCATGGAGACCATGGCATCCCACGCGCGGTCCCGGTCGGCATCGAAGGGAAACCAACCCGCGTTGAGCGAGATGCGCTCCGCCCCGAGCACTGCCGCCAGGCGCACGATCTGCTGGTAGTAGCAAAGCGTGAGACGCCGGATCTCCCCGTCTTCGGATGCCACGTTGTAGGCTTTCGGATTGCCCTGCTCGGGCGTGAGCGTCATGGCACGCAGCCCGTGCCGGCGCATGCCCCGCACGACCTCGTCGGTGTTGTACGCGCCGTGGGCATCGATGTTCACGTGGTTGTTGCACAACCACAAATCAACATCGCGCACCCCCAGAGCGCTCACGTCCTCGAGAAACGTCTCGAAGCTCCAGTAGCGCCAAATCTGGTTGGTCGGGAGCATGCGCATGGGAATCGAGCCCCTAAGCCTTGTCGACGCAGCCGAACACGTTCATGTAGTGCATGAGCGCGCTCTTGTAGGCCTCGGCGCCAAAGAGGTCGTACTGCCAGGAGCTGATCTTCTTCTTGTCCGGGTCGACGTCCGGCGCGTAATCGGCTTCGATCTGGTCCTTGACGGCCATGTTGGAGGCCTGCGAAAGGTCGGTCCAGAGGTTCACCTTCTGGATACCGCACTCGATGGCATGCGCGATGAGGTCGTCACCGGTGCCGGAGCCGCCATGCAGGACTAGCGGGACGTCAACGCTCTCGGCGATGGTCTTGAGCAGGTCGAACTCCAGGTGCGGGGTCCCCTTATAGGCGCCGTGGCTGGTACCCACGGCGACCGCCAGGCAATCCACGCCGGTGGCCTCGACGAACGCCGCGGCCTCCTCGGGATGGGTGAGGCCGGCGTCACGAGTCTCAGCGTACTCGTTGCCCTGGCCCACATGTCCGAGCTCTGCCTCGACGGACATGCCCACAGCATGCGCGATCTTGACGACTTCGCGGGACTCCTCGACGTTCTGCTCGTACGGCAGCGTGGAGCGGTCGACCATGACCGAGGAGAAGCCGGAGCGGACGGCACGGATGATGTGCTCGAAAGGACCGCCGTGATCGAGGTTCAGCGCAAAGGGGACCTGCGGGAAGCGGCGCTCGTAGAAGCGAGCGAGCTCACCCATTTCCTCGATGCCGAACACGCCGGGAACTCCCAGAATAACCGGAGAATTGAGCTCTGCAGCCGCCTGAAGGCACGCTTCCATGGTGAAACGGCTGTACACGTTGGGAGCGGGGATGCCGTACCCGCCCTTCTTGGCTTCCTGCAAAAGCTCGTGCATCGGTTGCAACATAATGAATACCCTCTTCCTGTTTTGACGCCCTTGCGTCGCCTATCGGTACAGTTCCTTCTTCTCGGTGGGGACCTGGCGGATCTCAAGCTCGATACCACGTCCGGCCAGCTCGTGCAGCATTTCCTCTTCCTCGGGAAGCAGGAAGATCGCCTGGGCGACCTGACGGGACCCTTCGCGGTTCTTGATGCCGCCAAGGTTGACGCTCTCGATCTGCGGGCATGCGTCGCAGATGCGCTTGGCATCGGCAACGCTGCCGGTAACGATGAACAGCTTGTATTTATCGGTGACGCCGCTGTTGAGCGCCTTGATGCTGTCGCCGATCGTCTTGATGACGAGCTTCACACCCTGGGGCTTTGCCAGACGCAGCGTCGTCATCTTGAGGCTGTTCGTGGCAGCATCGTCGTCGGCGACCAGGATGCAGTCCGCGCCGATCGTCTTCGTCCACGAGAAGGCGACCTGACCATGCAGCAAGCGATGGTCGATACGTACGAGCTCGATCACTTTCCGGCTCCTTTCGTTTGCTTAAAACTCTTCCGCTTCGTCCTGCGCCGCACCGTTCGCCAAATCGGTGCAAAGGACGATGTGCTCCTTGGCGCGCTCCACGATATGGGGTAACTCGGCTGCCAGGCTCTCGGCAGGGCACGCCGCAACCTCGATAAGGAGCGCGAGATTGAGGCCAGTCAGCAAGTGGAAGTCATACGTGCCCAAAAGGCCCATGAACTCGTTGTTCACCGAGCCCCCGAGAACATCCGTCATGACCACCAGCTCGGAGTTCTCGTAATCGTGCGTGGCGACGATCCGCTTGAACTCCTCGGAGTAATCCACCGACGGATCAACGTATGCCGTCACGTATTCCACGGGCACCGCATCGCCAAAAATCATGTTGAGCGATGTCTTGATACCCTTGGAAAACTCGCCGTGCGTGGCGATCACAATCCGTTTGTCCAACCCGTTCACCTCCTCGACCGCTCGCCGTTCCCGCGCGGGCAGGACCTCAGCTCACCCGCGCTTCGTCTGTTACGTAATATACGTCTATTACGTCCTAGATATTTCTTCGTCGTATAGTACGCCGCAAACGGTTGATTAAGCTCGCCGAACGGTTCCTAGAAGCCTCTCGACCCCATGGCGGCGACATCTGCCGAAGCGCTCGACGACGAGACATGCAGGGGCACCGCCATCCTCTGTGAAAACGTTTACACTGCCCATAGCAGATAACAGAAGAATCCGCCCGCGCAGCGTCAGATACCTCGCGATCGATGTTCGCCGCATGAGAAATGAGGCGCGCGCCGCGAGACGACCTCGAAGGCTTTCTCGCGGCGCGCGCACGCCCAAACATCTATGTATGGATGCTGCTCACTCGCATTTCAAAGGGACATGCCCGCTTGGTGCGTTTCGTCGCCGGATTTATCCAGACCGGCAGCCTCCACAACGCAGTTCTGCCGACTTTTCAAAGGCAGAGCGATTCTGCCTTTGTATACCCAGGTAATAGGAATTGATCTACCTGCGAGTTTTTCCTCGAGAACAACCGGCATACTCGCCAAAAACCAAAAGCAATGCGTAAAGTCGTCAAAACTGCGCATGGGGGGGGCTCGTTGGACTCCGGCAAATCCCTAGTCCGTAGGATGCCCAAGACCTTCCATACCAGAAGATAATCTCTTTTGGAACGATTCCGCACCGCCAAACACGGCGTCGGGACGGGCAAGCGCGTCATTTGGCACGTTCGCCCGCCCCGCATCCACTAAACCTGCACGTCCGGATCGAGACTCTGTGCACTCACGCGCATCTCGTCCGCCAGTGTCAGGAACGCGTCGAGGGCGGCCTCGTCCACCGAGCCGTCCGTCACGGCGTCGCGCAGCGCGCAGCCTGGCTCATGCGTGTGGGTGCAATCGCGGAACCGGCAGGACCGGGACGCTTCGACGATCGCGGGGAACGTCCGAGCGAGCCCTCGTTCATGGCCTACGAGCGGCAGACTCCTCAACCCCGGCGCATCGGCGACAACCCCGCAGGGCGCGGGCAGCGCCACCATGACGCGCGCCACCGTCGTATGGCGACCCATGTCGTCGCGCTCGCGCACGCCGCCGGTCTCAAGCGCCTCGTAGCCCAACAGCGCATTGAGCAACGTCGACTTACCCGCCCCGGATTCTCCCAGAATCATCGCGCAGGACCCGGCGGGAATGCTCGCGCGCACCTCGTCCAAGCCGGAGCCGGTCGCCGCGGACGTCGCGATGATGCGGATACCTTCCCCCACAACGCGCGCCGCCTCGCCGCGCAAACGCTCGACCTCCGCCGAGCCCACGCGATCGGACTTGGTGAACACGACGACAGGTTCGGCCCCGCAATCGTTCACGAGCACGAGCGAACGAGCGATACGGTCGATCATCGGCGCATCGGAACGGTCAGCGCCGAGCGGCTGCACGATGAAGATGGTATCGACATTCGCCGCGAGGACCTGGCGCTCGCCGCGGTTCTTCCCGCGCCAGCGCGCAAACGAGGTCCGTCGCGGCAGCACGCACTCGATGACCCCCATGTCGTGGCCGTCCGGCACGCGTACCGCCACGGCGTCGCCCACGGCCGGCAGCAGGCGCTCCTCCTCACCGCGCGTCTTCGCGAAGGCCACCGCGTGCTCCGCGCGAAACGTCGCGCCCTCGGTTGCCACCAGGGGGAAACCCCGATCCAAGCGCACCACGAACCCCATGCGAAGCTCCTCCGCCGAGACGGGGTCGGAAGCGGCCGCCTCCTCGACGTACGAGCGAAACGCGGCGCGCTGGCGTTCATCGGACTTGAGGTCTGCAAACGACGGGACATCCTTCAGGGTGTCCAGGCGCGGCAGGTCACCGACTGGCTCGGAGGCGTCACGCGCGGCGGCGACCTCGCGGCGGCGACGCGCCCTCTGCTTCGTCTTGCCCTTTGCCTTGGCCTTTCCCATGCGGACCCCTCCCTGATCAGACGAAGCCCAGTGTAGCGCAAGGAAAGCGCCGATGTGCTCTAAGCGCCCGCCTCGACCGCCGTGCCTAGCATGTAGTCGGCCATCGCGCGGACGGTCTCCTTGGCCGCCGCTACCGTGTGGACGACTGTGTTCGAGCCGGTGGCCACATCGCTCGCTGCAAACACCCCGTCGACCGTCATCACGCCGCGCTCCGTGGCAGAGCGCCGTCCGCGCGACATCCATGGCGGAGTTGCCCACGCCGATCACCGCGACCGCCTCCATATCCCCTTGCTTGAAGATCCGAATCACCTCGAGGATGTTCGTGGAGATCGGGTAGCCCTCCACGCATCGAGGCCGCTTGCACCCCAGGCACCGATATCCTCTTCGACGATATGGACCGCCATCTACGCATCACTCCCTAGCATGTCCGTAGCATTTCGACCGCTGTTTGCTTTCGAACGTAGAAATGATCTCTGCAAAATGTCGGCACACCCTGTTTGTTGCGCGTTCTATCTAACCTGTAACACGGCGTCCCCGGGAACCCCCATCGGCCAAAGACCCGCCTTCCGCCCAAAGCGCGCAACGCGCGGAGACGGTCAGATGCAGGCGCGACTGGACCCGCCAGGGCCGGACCTTCCTCCGCGCCCCCCTTTCCGCTTGGAGGAGACCGTGCCCACACATTCCCCGCTCGGCCCCACGCCGCCGGCCCGCATGCCATCGGCACGCATAAAGAAAGGGGCACGGATGTACCGTGCCCCTTTCGAAAGACCGTTGCGGTCCTGTCGATGTGAACGCCTACGCGTTCTTCTCGACGCGGCGCATAACGGCCTTGTAGATCTCCATCAGCGGGATGATC
>OLRB01001150.1_pt1 | contig 12087 bp, 14 predicted proteins | sample 1672751 | NCBI WGS metagenome assembly OLRB01 (sample SAMEA3136720, study PRJEB25190) | human gut metagenome | biome: human gut; feature: human-associated habitat; material: faeces | place: Austria | collected 2013
GCATAATCATTAACACTTCCGCTATGTGCCCTCTGAATACTGTTTAAATATCCCTTTAATTGATATTTCATTCCCCAGAACAAGTCATTAGCTCCAACCTTAACCTTCTCACCCTCTTCTCCACCAACAAAAATATCATATTTACAACTTGGCTCTATATCTACATTTGAATAATTCACACCATTTGAAGCCTTATTTTGATATCTTGTAAATATACTCATATCAAATTCCTTATCAAGATTTTCATGTATTTCCTCACCAGTCTTTTCTCCTTTAAATATTACAAACAATAAAACACCTAAAAGCAATATTATGAATAAAATCAAAAAATTTGTTGGACTATAAACCCCATTAGTTGAAAATTCAATTTTACTAACATCAAAGTTTATATCCAATACACCATATACATTTCCTAATGCACTTCCAATATATATAGGCAAATTATAAATTGCTCTTACAACTGGTATTAATAAATTATCTACTACTAATCTTGGCATTATTCCTAAAACAACTGTTAACGCTGCTAAAATACCCATTGGTATCTTCATAGATAATGGAACATCCTCTACATTATCATCCTCCTTTTTAATAGGACCAAAAAACACAGAATGTCCTACTTTTATAAACGATGCTAAAGTAAGTGCTGATACTACAACAGCTATTATTGAAGCAATACCCAAATTTCCATTAAAACCTGATTCATAAATCATCCATTTAGATGCAAATCCATTAAAAGGTGGGATACCACTAATTGCTGCTGCTCCAAATAAAAACATCGCCATAGTAAATGGCATTTTCTTTCCTAAACCTGAAACTGAATCTAAATCCGTAGTTCCAGTTGTATACAAAACTGCACCTGCAACTAAAAATAATAACCCTTTAAATATGGCATGATTTATCATATGATAAGTTCCACCGGTTAAAGCCATTATGCTTATCTCTTCACTTTCTATAATTGCAATTCCTAATGCTGTAATTATATATCCAATTTGCGAAACTGAATGAAATGCTAAAAGTCTTTTGAAATCATGTTGTAATAATGCCATAGAAACTCCTATTACCATTGTTACTAATCCCCATATTAAAATTAAATATCCTACTGGCTTGTTAGATACTAGTCCAAAAATCATAAATACTAATCTTATAATTGCATATACTCCTGTTTTACTCATTACACCAGATAGTATCATTGATATTGATGAAGGTGCTGCCATATGAGCATCTGTTGGCCAAGTATGACATGGAACCATAAATGCCTTAACTGCATATCCAACCATCATAAGCGCAAATGCAACTATCATAGTAGAACTCATACCTTGTGATATATTTAAACTTACAGCTATTTCAGCCAAGTTTAATGTTTTAGTTTCACTGTATATCAAACAAGTTCCTAGTAAAATTAAAGATGATCCTAATGATCCTGTTACTATATATTTAAATGCAGCTTCAACTGACTTGTCCTTATAATTTCTAAATGCAGTTAAAGCAATAGCTGCAAAAGTCATTATTTCTAGCATTACATACATATTGAATAAATCACCAGTAAATACAAAACCAATCATACTTGAAGTTAATAATAAAAATAATACATAATATTTTTCTAACCCATTATCATGGCTCATGTATTTTAATGAATAAATTGCTGATAATAACGATGCCCCTGTAATAATTAATGATAAAAATACACCTAATGAATCTATTTCAAGACAAATCCCATAAGCTTTTCCTTCTATAGGAAGCCAATTTCCCATCCAAGTTACTATTACTCCACCCTCAACTAACACTGGCTTAATTAATAATAATACACATATAAACGATACTGTAGTTGCTATAACTGCTAATGCCTTTTTCACTTTTATATATTTTTCTTTAAAAAGCCCAAGTACAAAAGCTAATATAAACGGCGTCATTATCGCAATTATTGGAAGACTATTAATAAATTTAGTACTCACCCTCTAATCCTCCTTATATCATCACTTTCTATACTGTTATAATGCTTATTAATTTTAATAACTATTGATAAAGCAAGTGCAGTAACACAAGCTCCTATTACTATGGATGTAAGAGTTAGTGCTTGAGGAATAGGATCTACAAAATAAGTACTATTATCACTAAATATAGGTGCTGTTCCATTAACTCTGTATCCAATCGAAATTAATAATAGGTTTATTCCTGAATCTAAAATACCCATCCCAATTACTATCTTTATTAGATTTTTCTTCAATACAATTATGGCTAAACCAATAACTATTAATAGAAAAGCTCCAATATAATTAATTGTCATCTACTCCTCCCCCTTCTTATTTAAATTGCTCAACATAATGATTATCAAAAAAGAAATTCCTGCAAAAACTTTAAATCCTACTGCAAAATTCATTAAAAATATACTTCCTGACGAAAATAATTCTCCTGGAGTTCCCTTCTCAAGTATATTTCCAAAAAACACTCCTGAACCTATTAATCCTATAAATGCTAATATTATAAAGCCAAGTGCTCCTAAATCTTCTGCAATTTTAAATGTATTAGAAGCTATTCCATTCTTAACCTTTTTAAATCCATATCCAATATAAATCAATGCAACAGCTCCAGCAATTAGTACTCCACCTTGAAATCCTCCACCTGGTGATAAATGTCCATGTATTATGATATAAAGCCCTAAAGTAAGCAAAATAGGTAAAACTAAATTTGTACAAGAAATTAATATTGAGTCTCTCCTCTTTTTCATATTAGTTCTCCTCCTTTGCTTTCTTCTCTTCTCTTAACACTGCTGCAACACCACAAATTGCAGTGAACAATACTATTGCTTCTCCTAATGTATCATATCCTCTAAAATCAAATACTGTTGCTGTTACTGAATTTATAGCCCCAGTTTTACTCATAGTTTCATTAATTATTTGTGATGCATCTCCAAACACTTCTGACTTTGCCCCCATCTTAAATCCAACAAAAGAAAAAATTGCAAGTAATAAAATTAAAATTATATATGCTATTCTTTTTTGCATTTTTCTCCCTCCTTAGTCTTAACCTTATTTAAAGTTATTATAAAGATTACTGGCGTCAATATTGCTCCAACTGCTGCTTCTGCAAGTGCTACATCTGGTGCTTTAAGTATTAAAAATTCTAGTGCTAAAAATGTACCAAGAACAGCCATTGCAATAATACATTGAAGTATATCGTCTAAAAAAAATACACAAAGAGCAGCAATAACTAATCCACATATAACTAAAAAATTAAGTATTTCAAAACTACCCATTTATATCCCTCCTATAATGATCAAACTTCGTTTTATCACTTAACTCTGCTTTATTTTTATATGCAGCTCTTGCCATGGCATGGGCTCCTACTGGATTGCTTATTAATAAAAATACAACTATTATCAATGACTTAATTCCTAATGATGTATTTGATTCACTAAAACCATATATACTACATGCTAAAGCTATTGGCATTGCTCCCATAGTTGCTATATTAGTTGCACTTTGAAGTCTACAAAAAGTATCAGGCATCCTAATTACTCCAACAACGCCGGCTAGTGTAAAGAAGATTCCTATTACTAGTAATATACAAATTATTACTTCTAGTATAGACATTATAATTCCCCCTCTATATACTTAGAAATTAAAACTGTTCCAATAAAACCTAAAAGAGTTATAATAAGTCCAAGATCTAAATACATAGCTCTTTCTTCAATTGCACCAAATAAAATCATTACAATACCTAAAATTATATCTATAGAATCAGCCGCTAAAACTCTATCTATTACATTAGGTCCTTTAAAAACTCTATATACTAAAACTAATGCTAGGATAGCTAATAATATTGCTACTATATAAAATATAGAATTAATATTCATTATTTAAAAAGCCTCCTTACAAAATATTCGAATTTGCCTTTTATTATTTCTGATGCTTCTTTAGTATCTTCTGTAATCGCATCTATCCAATGAATATACATTGCATTTTTATTATCTTCATCTTCATAAATATCCATTGTTATAGTTCCAGGGGTTAATGTTATGCAATTAGACAACATAGCTAAACCATAATCTGAATTTAAATCTGTAGTTATTTTTACAATACCCGGGTTTATATCTATCTTAGGGGATAATGATTTAATTGCAACACTAAAATTTGCTTTAATCAATTCCCATAAGTATACCGGAATAAATGCTATTAAATTTATTATTCTAAACTTTTTAAACAACCACATTCCATCTTCTCTTGCAAAATATTGACTTGAAAATAGACTAACTATTGCGGCAACAATAGCTCCTACAATAATCTCTTGTGCTCCTAATTTTAAAATATTAAAATCCTGCATTAAAAATAAAATCCAAAACAAATATGATAAAATAAAGGTTCCTAAAAATGCTGTCCATCTTTTCATAAATTATCACCTTCTATATTATATTTTTCTAACTAACCACTCTACGAAAGCTTTTGCTTCACCTTTCTCTAATGAGTTTATTTTAAATATCTGTGAATTAGGATTTCTTAATAATGTCTGATTCCTAACTTCATCTTCATTAAAGTTAAAATATTTTATCATATCATATTTTGTAAGTACTAAGGCATCTGCTTTTGAAAACATTAATGGATACTTTACAACTTTATCATCACCTTCTGGAATACTTAATAATGCAACCTTTAATACCTCCCCAATCTCAAATTCTGCTGGACATACCAAATTCCCTATATTTTCAACTATTATTAAATCTAATTCATTTAAATCAAATTTATTAATAATATTCTTTATTGACATAGCTTCAATATGACAAGCCCCTTGGGTGTTTAATTGAACAACAGGGATTCCTTCATCTTGAATTCTTTTTGCATCTATAGTTCCTTCAATATCCCCTTCAATAACGGCAACTCTTACATCTTTCTTTTTAAGTTCATTAATCAAGTTTAATATAAATGTTGTTTTTCCTGCTCCTGGAGACCCCATAATATTAATCATTTTTACATTGTTATCATTAAGTGTTTTTTGAACTTCCTTGTGACAATCTTCATTCCATTCTAAAATTTGTCTTACAACTTTTATTTCCATATTAATCAACCTCCATTGTATCCAAATAAAACTCTCTTCCCTTTGTAATTTCATATTGCAAACCCTTGCACTTAGGACATTTATAGTCATTCTTACCTATAATGCCTTTATACCCACATTCATTACATTCAATTTCTACTGGTATTTTTTCAACATTAATTTCTGTATTTTCAGCTATTGTTCCTCTTGCTACAATATTAAAGTAGTATGATATACAATCTGGAACTAAGTCTGTTAGCTCTCCAACCTTAATATTTATTTTATTAATCTTTTCAATTTTATGTTTTTCTCCTTCTTCCAGGCATATCTTAAGTAACCCCTTAGTTACAGCTAATTCATGCATATTTTTTCTCCTATCTATCTAAACATGAGAAACATGGATCTATACTTGCAACTATTAACCCTGCATCTGCAATAGTATTATTTTTTAACATAACCGGTACTGTCATTGAATTTTTAAATGTTGGTACATGAATATTAACTCTTCCATTTGTTTGCCCACCGTTTGTTACTACATAATAAGTTACCTCACCCCTTGGGGCTTCAGTAACACTCATATATTCACCTGCTGGCACCTTAGGTATTTTGTTTCCTAAATTAATAGGGCCTTCAGGCATTTTATTTAAAGCTTGTTCAATAATTTTTAAACTTTCTTCAATTTCAATTAACCTTACTACAGCCCTCGAAAATACATCTCCACCATTTGCTAATGCTACATTAAATTCAAAATCTTCATAAGAGTTATATGGCATAGTTTTTCTTACATCAAAATTAACTCCAGATGCTCTTCCATGTGGGCCACATGCCCCATAATTTAAAGCATCATCTTTTGATAAAACTCCAACGCCTTTAGTTCTAGCAGCTATACTTGAATCTTTCGCATATACATTATAAATATTCTTATATTCTTTTCTTAATTCAGCTATCATCTTCATTAATGTTTGTTTTTGATCTCCATCTATGTCTCTACGAGATCCACCAATAATATTCATAGCATAGTTGACTCTATTACCACTTATAACCTCTAGCATATCCATAATTTTTTCTCTTGACGCAAAACACATCATAAATAATGAATCAAATGCAATTATATGTGCAGCTAATCCCAACCATAAATAATGTGAATGTAACCTTTCAAGTTCACTCATAATAACACGAATATATTGACCTCTCTTAGGCACTTCCATACCTGCAATATCTTCTATAGCTAAACAATAAGTCATTGCATGTGAATGAGAGCAAATTCCACATACTCTTTCAACTAGCGTAATTGTTTGAATAAAATTTCTTGTTTCCGTTAATTTTTCTATTCCTCTATGGTTATAACCTATGAATACCTCAGAATCCTTTATAAGTTCTCCTTCAGTAAGAAGCTTAACATGAACTGGCTCTTCTAAAGCTGGATGATAAGGACCTAATGGCAAAATATAACTCATCCCTTCTTCCCCCTCTTATTTATCTTTTAATTTTTTTAATTCATTTAATGGCATTATTAATATTTGCCCCTCACCTTCTTTAAATTCTTCAGGCAAGAACAATCTTCCACTAAATATTAATCCTTCAAATTTTAATGGCATCATTTCTTGAATCTCTTCTTCAAACCACTGTGCACCTTTATATATATTAGTCACAGTTGGTAATATAGTCTCACCTTTAATGTGATAATGTTTCCTAAAATTATCATATTCAAGCGTATACACTACAATATTATTTTTATCTTTATCTACGTATCCATTTATAGCTACTAATCTTCCCTGCTTTTCTCTAACATCTTTTACTTTTGAGATAATTTCTTCTTTATTAATCTCTTCTATTGTAATTTTATTCATAAGACACCTCCCCTTGTCTAAAGTAATATTTTTATATTTTTGCATAATTATTACATATGCTTACCTTATATTATACAAGAGTTTACCTCTTATTTTAATATCATATTCATGTGTTTTAAATTTTATTTTATATTATCTTTCTTTGAATTATTAATTCTATTTTTTGTTTTATATCTATAATTTTTATGCTATAATGACAATATAATTATTGTTAACATAGTATAATTTATAATAAAAGGAGTTTTTGCAATGGGTTTCAAAGATAAAATGACAAAATACTACTCTGATGCATATATGAATAAATATGGAGATAGAATGACAAGTGTATCTGGTACAGTTTTATCAGTTAAAACTGAAACTAAGAGCTTTCTTGGTATTTTTAATAGATTACATGTTTGGCTAGTTGTTAAATCTGATGCTGGTAAGCAAATAGCTAAATGTGAATATAAAAGAAATAGATGGTTTAAAAAGCCAGAATTTATTGACATAAACCAAGGTCACAAAATAATTGTTATGGGTATTAAGGGTGAAAAAGGTAAAGCAAATTCTGAAGTTGTTATAGCTTCAAACATCGCTAACTTAACTACTAGAAAAGACCTTCATCCATTTGACCATAGTCAAATAAAAAAAGCAAGACAACAAGCTACTAAAATGAGAACTAGATAATCAAAAAGAGTCGAATATACGACTCTTTTTTTTATTTCTTATAATATTTCTTTTTAGCCTTTACACTGATAAAACTAAATTGATTCCTCAATTATTATTGGTTTCAACTCTCTTCTGTGTAAAATATCATACATAATTGGAACTATAAATAAAGTTAAAACAGTAGCATAAGTTAACCCACCAATTGTAACTATAGCCATTGGCTGAATCATATCTGCTCCCATTCCAATTCCCATAGCTAAGGTAGATAATCCTAAAATAGTTGTTAATGCAGTCATTAATATTGGTCTAATTCTTGCTTTTCCAGCTTCAATTAATGCCTCCTTCTTTTTCATCCCACCTAATCTCAACTGATTTACATAATCTACAAAAACAATACCATTATTAACAACTATTCCTGCAAGCATTAAAAAACCTAATATTGAAATCATATTTAATTCAAATCCTGTAATAATTAATGCTAAAAATCCTCCTGTAAATGCAAGTGGAATAGTAAATAGTACTATAAATGGTGATAGTAAAGACTGAAATTGTGCTACCATAATTAAATATATAAATACTATGGCCATTGCAATCATAAGTATTAAATCCCCAAAAGCTTGTTTCATTGAATCACTTTCTCCACCAATTTCAATAGTATACCCTTCAGGCAATTCATATTTATCTATTTCTTTTTCTACAGCTTTACTCACATTTCCTACATTATGTTCTGCATCAATAGCTGCACTTACAGTAATAGCTCTAGTTTGATTAATATGATTAATTGAAGATAATCCATTTTCTTCACTAATTGTTGCAATTTCACTTAATGCAATTTTTTCTTCATTGCCATTCTTAGTTCCTTTAATTTCAAGATCCTTAATATTATCTCTTTTCAAAGTATTATTACTATCTTTTGCTATTATTACTGGATAATCACTAGAATTTATACTTAATGAGGTTGAAGTTGTTTCTAATGATATCTCTTGCGCTACAGCCTGATAAACTTGTGCTACCGTTAATCCATATTCCATAGCTTTATTTTTATCAACAGTTATCCTTGTTTCTAAAGAGGTATCTTCTTGTCCATTAGATACTTCAATTGTACCATCTACTTTACTAATTATATCTGCTATATCATTAGCTATTTCTTTAATCTTATCTAAATCATCACCTTCAACAGAAAGACTTATTCCAGATCCCCCCAAAGCAGACATATCCATAGTTGAAGTAGTTACATTAATTTCACAATTTAAATCTTTTGTTTTATCTTCAATTAATTTCCCAACCTCTTTGCTTGATAGTTTTTTATCATCTTTTAAAATTACATAAAGTGAAATTGATTTACTATCTCCTCCACCCATTAAGCTCATAGAACTTGAATTTTGCATTGCCCCTATAGTATCAACATCATCAATTTCAGAAATCCTATCAATAATTGTATTACTCATCTCTCTTAAATCAGTAGTTTTTGTATCATTATCCATAGTCATACTAACAGAAATTTGAGTACTATCCATTTCAGGCATAAGAGAACTTCCTCGTGATATTGAAATTACTGTACTACTAACAAGTAATACAACAACCAAAATTAGAAATATTGGCTTATATCTTAATGCAAATTTAAGTGCTTTACTATATATTTTTATAAATTTATTAAAAAATTTGTGCTCTTTTTCCACTGTTGTTTTAAGCATCGTAGATGACATAGTAGGTACTAATGTTAATGCTACAATTAAGCTGGCTATTAACGAATATGCTATAGTTAATCCCATATCAGTAAATAACTGCCTAGATATACCTTCAGTAAATACTATAGGTAAAAATACACAAATGGTAGTTAATGTTGATGCTAAAATTGCTCCTGCAACTTGAGTTGATCCCTTAACAGCTGCTTGAATTGCTGGCATACCTTCATTTCTTAATCTATATATGTTTTCTATAACAACAATACTGTTATCAACTAACATACCAACACCTAATGCTAAACCAGCTAATGATATAACATTCATTGTTACACCGCTAAAATACATCATTACTAATGCAAATAATAAACTTATTGGAATACTAAAAGCAATAATTATTGTTGGTTTTATATTTCTTAAAAACAGTAATAATATAATTATTGCTAATATACCACCTAAAATTAAATTGCTTAATACAGAATGAATAACGATATTAATATATATTCCTTGGTCTTCTAGTGCTGTAATATGCATATCCTGATTATTTTTTTGTAATTCCTCTATTGTATCATTAATTTTATTGGATACTTCTGATGTAGAGTAGGTGCTTTGCTTTTGAAAAGATAATATTATTCCATCATTGCCATTTATCTTAGCATACATTTCATCCGAGTTATCTGTATATGAAACTTCAGCAATATCCTTTAAATATATATCTCCTACTCCTTCAACATCAATATTAAATAATAAAAGATTTTCTAACTCCTCTAATGAAGTTAATTCATCTCCTACTTTAACCAAATATTTTTCTTCATCTTCTTGAATGTATCCTGCTGGCATTGAAAAATTTTCTGCCTTTAGAATATTTGATATAGTTGATGCCGAAAGTGCTTCTCCTATACCTGCATTCCTTGAAGCTTCGAATTCTTTTATGCTTTTGTTTAGTTCTGCTTCACTATTTGTAAGTTGTGCAGAAGCTTTACTTAATTCTTGATTTAAAGTTAACTTACCTAATTCTAGTTCTTTTTCCTTATCAGCTAATCCTGTAAGTTGTGTTTCTAATTCACCCTTTTTAGTAGTAATCTCTGAAATTCCTGAATTAATTGCCTCTAACCCACTAGTTAATTCATTTAGTAATTCTTGCTCCTTTTCAGATATTTCAATTCCTACTCCTTGTTGTGCTTCTAAGAACTTGTCCAACAAGTTCTTTTTCTGTTCTATATCAGCCTTTTGATTTTCTAAATCATTTTGAGCTAATAATAAGCTATTAATTGCTTCAATTAATTGTGTTTTACCACTTTCTAAAGCTGCACTTGCTTCTGCAAGCTGTGCTGTTTGCTCTTTTCCCTGAGTTTCTAACTGATTCTTTCCTGATTCTAATTGATTCTTTGCATCATCTAATTGTGCTTTTCCTTCTGCTAACTTTTCATCAACACTAGCAAGCACCTTATTATTAATTGAATCAATTTTTTCTTGATTTAATTGGATCTTTATTTTTTCTTCCACTAACCCTGTTGAATTTACTGACGCTACCCCATCAATTTTTTCAAAGGCCGGAATAACTGTTTCATTTACAATCTTAGTTACTTCCTTTGTATCTAATCCATTAACATCTATGCTTGCAACCATTATAGGTAACATATCTGGATTCATCTTCATTACCATAGGTGATTGAACATCATCATCAAACTGAGCTTGAGCTAAGTCAATGTAACTATTCATTTCAATTAAGATACTATCCATATTAACACTTTGTTCAAACTCTAAAATTATAATACTTGAATTTTCACTAGAAATACTATTTATATTCTTAACTCCACTTGTTGTTGCAAGTGATTGTTCTAGTGGCTTAGTAACTGCAAGTTCTACCTTTTCAGGGCTTGCCCCTGGATATGTTGTCATAACAACAACATATGGTAAGTCCATACTCGGCAATAAATCGGTAGTCATTTTTGTAAATGATATTACGCCTAGTAATACAACTAATATTACTGAAACGAAAACTGTAAATGGTTTTTTAACACTAAATTTTGAAAGCATTATTACCCTCCTATTATTGGCATATTAAGTTAATTTTAACTTTACAGCACAATAATTTCAAGGAAGTTACTAATTTATAACTATTTATTTACAATTTTCACATTTAAAATCTTTTCCACTTTCGTTTACTGTTCCACTATTAATTATTTTACTTCTAGCTAAAGTTCTACATGTACTCTTAGAATGATATGTTTTTCCATTAGGTGTCCAATATACAATCTCTTCTTGATTTAATAAATTATCATTATTTTCATCTATTAAATCAAGTATGTTGCTTTCTTCACTTTCTACGCAAGTTTTCTCTTCACCTTTTTCGTTAATTTCTACATTTATTTCATCATGCTCAATTTCTTTTACTTTTATTTCATTTTCTTGTGCTTCTATTTGACTTTCTTTTAAATCATTCTCATTTTCTATTAATATACTATTATGTAAATTATCTTTCTCTTTATTAATATGTCTTTCTTTAATACTTTCTTCTCTATTATCTATCTTACTATCTTTATCTTTATTTTTATCTTCTTTAAAAATTCCTAAAGGTAAAAACTTTACTACCTGTACTTTAAAACTTCCTCTTAAAATTTCATTTCCATACATAACTATAACAATTAGTACTATTACTAAAAATATTATAAATACAGCCATATACTTTTCTCCTAACATAATTATCTTATAAACTCTACTTCGACATTAAATAAAATTATTCTCTCTTATTATTATATAAAATATATAATACTTTTAAATAGTTTTTTCTTTCTTTTATATATAAATCTTTTAATATCTACTAAAAATTAAAAGAACTACCCTACAGTAGTTCTTTTAATTTTATTAATGTATTC
>OLRB01001151.1_pt1 | contig 12085 bp, 16 predicted proteins | sample 1672751 | NCBI WGS metagenome assembly OLRB01 (sample SAMEA3136720, study PRJEB25190) | human gut metagenome | biome: human gut; feature: human-associated habitat; material: faeces | place: Austria | collected 2013
TTAGCATCAAAAAAAAGTCTTGACATCTTCCCCATTTTGTGCTATAGGGGTCTATCATATGAATGTGTGTTCATGTGTTCAAGCATACAATAGAGAATATTATATAAAATGTTGAATTTAGTTGTCTAATATGTTAGAATAATATTGTAAAGAAAGAGAGGAAATAAAATGAATTTAGAAAGATTTCCTATTTCTATTATTGATTGTGAGGTGATTATAAAATGGTTCTAAACGCTAATGCAATGCTATGTCTAGTATTATTAATTGCAATAATTATTTATTTATCTATTATTTAGGAGGAATAAAAAAATGAGTTTATGGGATAAATTAGAAGAAATTAGAAAAGAACACTTAGACCAAGAAATTGAATATCAACTATTTTATAATAATTTTAAAATTACTGATTCGATACCAATGTCAAGTTTTAGAATGAATATATCGCTAGATATACTAGAATTACCAAGTACAAAGTATATCATTGAAGACAGAACAAAAGAAAACGAACAAATAAAAGCACCTATTAGATATGTGAAAGTTCATATTAAAAAGGAGGTGTTTGACTAATGACATTATACGATTTATTTAAAAAAGAGATTAATAATCAAGAAAAATATAATTTTGTTTTATTTTTTAGAAATTATGATTTTATAAATACAAATGATAGAATAACATATAGAGATTTCTGTAGAATTATAGGTCTTTCTATAGTATTTATGGAAATAGACACTATTTATAAAGGTAAAAATGTTATTAAGATAAAAATTAAAGGATAGTTAAAAACTATCCTTTTCATTTACTCAATTCATTTACTCTTTTTCTAATTTGTTGATACGTTGCATCATCACACCCAATATTTCTTTTTCTAGTTTCGTGACCATTTCCATACTTTCCATTGATTACATCTTTAGCGATAGCCTCAATATCCCATGTTTTATTAGTATTAGAATTACTAGAATAATCAAGCCAAGAACTTTTAGCGTGTTTTTTCCATTTTCTAGCTTTTAAATTAGTAATTTGGATACCATTCTCCCATTTTGGAGAACATTCGCATACTTTACCATTACCGATATAAACTCCAATATGTCCATGCATCCAAACAAATTCGCCTTTAGAAATGTTATTAAAATCGTATGATTGATTATAACAGTAATGCTCAATTATGCTATTTGCATTAACATCCGGGTATTTATTTCCATACTTCCCATTATACGGATAACCCCACAATGTGCCTTTAATCAATCCGCTACAATCACATTCCAAGTAGTTTCCATTTTTTCCTTTTCTATAACTATTCATAAACTTTCCAAGCTTATAAATAGTAGGTAATTTCTCATAAGCTAAAATTTTCGCGATAAATTCATCAACATTCATAAATTATTCCTCCTTTTGATATGCTATAATTATATACGCATAATAGACTATTTACAATATTTGTCTAATATGTTAGAATATCTACGAGGTGAATTTTATGGCACTAAATAATGGACTTAAAAAATACGTTGACGAGTTAAGAGAAAAAAGGATAAAAGAACAAGATAAAAAAATCATGGGTTTACGACGTTTAAAATATGATGATGAAACAAGAGAGGCTTTAATTGATAACGCTAAATATTTATCAAAAATCATTAATAGAAGATATAGAGAACTTGAAAAAGCCGGTTTAGAAAAGAAATCATATGCATATAGAAGAACTCAAGCCGAAAGTGGTTTAAATCGTTACACTACAAGCACGAAACAACTCGAAAAATTATCGAGTGAAGAACTTTATGATTTAAACGTAGATTTATACGCGAAATATGCATCATCTACAACTCGAGTGGGTTATATCGAGGAAACGATACAAACAGGGCTTGAAAAAGCGGTTGAAACGTTACAAAGTCGATTGAAATATTCAGCTCCTAAAATTGCAAATAGTTTAAATGTTGACGATTTTAGAACTTTTCTAAATCTAGGCGGAGGTCAATTCTTAAATGAAGCAAAAGACAAGGGCTATGGATCTACAAACCTTATAGAAGATTGGGAAAGCGCTCGTATGAGCGGTGTAAGTGATAAAGAATTTATCCGTGAATGGAAACGCTTTACGCATGAGTTTGATAAGGATAAGTTTAGAAGAAACATTCAGGCTTTAAAATCAAGAAAAAATAAGGAATGATAATTATGATAGGATGTTTAGTTAATTATAATAATAGCAAGGCTATTGTAAAAGCCTACAAACAAAACGACTTTCCATATAATCGTATTAAAAAAAAAATCCTTTAATACAACCAACAAAAAGATATTTAGAGCACTTGATGACATTTGATATTGAAACATCAACAATAGAAAAAACTGACGGATCTTTCGAGGGGTATATGTATCATTGGCAAGTATGTATTGATAGCTATGTATGTTTTGGTAGGAGTTGGAAAGAATTTCTAAAATTTTTGAGAAAAATGAATAGAGCATTGAAAAATTATGATGAAAAATATAAATTAGTATGTTATATACATAATTTTTCTTATGAATTTCAATTTCTCTATTCGTGGATTAAGCTTACGGATGTATTTGCAATAGATAAAAGAAAACCTTTGAAAGCAATATCAAAGGAATTCAATATCGAATTTAGATGCTCTTATCTATTATCAAATATGAATTTGGAGAAATTTATTGAAAATACACCTAATGCACACTATTTTAAAGGCATGGGCGATTTAGATTATAAGAAAGTATTTACACCTAAAACTACTCTTACAATGAGCGAATTAGGTTATTGCTATAATGATGTAAAGGGCTTATATGAAGCTATTATTTATTTATTAAAAGAGGATACTCTTACAACTATTCCATTAACCTCAACGGGCTATGTACGTAGAGAGTGTCGAAACAATATGAGAAAAAATAAAAAGAATAGAAAGCAATTTTTAGATTTAAAATTAGATGATAAACTTTATCAATTGTGCAAGGATGCTTTTCGAGGTGGTAATACCGCTTCAAATCGCTATAAAACTAACTTTATCAACTATGATGTTTCATCCTATGATATGTCTAGCGCATATCCTTATGCTATGATAAGTGGTCTATATCCAATCACTCCATTTCAAGAAGAAACGATAACATCACTTGATATGTTAGATGATTATAACACTCGTTACTGCACACTAGCCTACTATTCATTTGAAAATGTAAAATTGAAAAAAGGTGTGCCTTTTCCTTATATTCCATATTCAAAATGTATAGAATTTATCGCTCCATCATATGATGGTAATTTTAAGGGTAAAGAGTATTGCTATAATGGGCGTGTTTTAGAAGCTGAATTTATTAAAATAGCCATGACAAATTATGACTATCAAATATTCATTAATCAATATGATTATGACGAGGATAATGTACGTGTAGAAGATTTTCACTATTCTCATAAAGGTTTTCTTCCAAAAGAATTTACTGATAGTGTAATAAAGTTTTTCACTTTGAAATCTCAACTAAAAGGATTCGAAGAAAAGGAATACGAATATATGAAGTCAAAAAATAAATTAAATTCGCTTTACGGTATGATTGTAACTGATATTATTAGACAAGAAAATTTATTTGTAGATCAATGGGAAAAAGGAGAAAATTCAACGTTAGAAGAATATTACAAGAAAAGAAACAATTTTCTAACATATCAATGGGGATTATTTGTTACTGCTATTTGTCGAACTAATCTACAAAAAGCTATTGATAAGATAGGTTTAGATTGTGTCTACATTGATACTGATAGCGTAAAATTTGTAGGGCATCATGATGATGTCTTTGAACAAATCAATCAAGAAATGATTGAATGGTGTAACCAAAATGATATAATTAATTATGTCAAAGTTGGTGATCATAATTATTTTCTAGGATTATATGATAAAGAAAAAGGATATGATGAATTTATTACATTAGGTGCTAAAAAGTACGCATTTAAACAAAATAATAAAATTGGTATTACAGTAGCAGGGCTAAATAAAATAAGTGGTGCTAAAGAACTAAAAGAAAAAGGCGGTTTGTCAAAGTTTAAAATCGGTACTGAATTTATAAATAGTGGTAGAAAAACAGTATACTACAATGACGATAAGAAACATTTTCTAACAGTTCAAGGATGTAAAATCGAAAATGCTTCTAATATAGCTTTAGTAGATACAACTTATACGCTAGGTATTACTGATGTAATGCTATCAATTTTAAACGGTTTAGAAAGTGAGGCTTAATATATGGAAGAATTAGTAAATTTATTTGTAAACAACGGGGTTGCGGTTGCTTGTCTTATTTATTTCATGTGGTACAACAACACCACTTTAAAAGAATTTAGCAATAAGTTCGAGGAACTAAACAATACTCTATTAAAATTATTAGAAAATTCAAGAAAAAATATTGACGAATAAATTCTATAATGTTAGAATTAATTTAGTTAGGGAGGCTCAAATATGACTAGAGAATATAAAAAAGAATTACCCACTTTGACAATCAAAACTATCATGGTAGCTTTAGGATGCTGCAGAGCGACTGCTTATAATAAATTAAATCGAAAAAATCTTACTTTAGATGATTTTCTAAAAATTCATAAATATTATAAATGGTATACATTCAATGAGGTTATCATGATTATCGAAGAAGCGTATGAAAGACCTAAAAAATAGGTTCTTTCTTAAACTAACCTATCTCACAAATTACAACTGAATAAACACAACATTAAAGAAATAACAGTATCATGTATTTGTATCAAAGTAATTCGACGTCACACAAAAAATGAGATAGGCGGTCACAAGTCCGCACAAATAGTGAGTGAGAAAGAAAATAAAGAGGTAAGAAAAAATGAAAAAACAAGTAACAATCAAAGTAGTAGACAGTAACGCATCACCATTAAAAGCAATGGCTATCGCAAAGGCGAATGGATCAATTGGATGTAAAAATTTTGTTGATAACGTATTCAAAATTAAAGAATATGTTTTTACAAAATCAACAATCACTACAATTGAAACCGGAGAAGTAGAAGAAATGGATTGTATCAGTTTCTTAACTGACCAAGGAGAAATTTTAGGAACAAACTCAAAAACTGTAATGAATTCATTTAGAGAATTATTAGACTTATGTAATGATAATGCAATCGACTTTACTACGGTTGACGTAGTTATCACTAGCGGTACATCAAAAAGCGGAAATACTTTCTATTCATTAGAAGTAAAAATTTAAAACATGAATAAAGAAAAAAGTCTTTATTTTAATGCATGGGAAATAGTCAAAAATACGGACTATTTCCTTTATTTGTTTATAGGAGGTCGTGGAATCGGCAAATCCTATTCAATCCAAAAAGGTTTAATAACTGATAATGATAGAAAGTTTATTTATTTACGTACAAGTGAGAATGAAATGGAAATGTCTCTAACTAGAGAGTCAAACACATTTAAAGCAATCAATAGAGATTGCGGTACTAATATAGAAATAACCAAAGAGAAAAAAGTTTATTTGATAGAAGAAATTGAACAAAAAGATGATGAAAGAATAGTAAAACGTTCATATGGAATTGCCGGAGCTTTATCAACATTCGCTAAATACCGTGGTACTGATTTTGATGATTATGACTATATTTTCTATGATGAATTTATATCAAAGTCTCCTATTAAAACGGCTATTGATAAGAAACAAGCCACGTTGTTCTTTGATATGATTGAAACTGTTAATCGTAACAGGGAAATAACGGGACGAAAACCCGTAAAAATAATATTGTGCGGTAATGCTAATATGCTTGATAATGCTATATTAAGAGAATTAGAACTACCAAGCAAAATAATGGCTATGATACAATGTAATCAAGAAAAATTTATTGATGAAGAGAGAGGATTGTATCTACAATTACCTATAGACGTACCTATCTCTCGAGAAAAGAAGAACACGGCTCTTTATCGACTTTTAGGAAAAGAAGCCGACTACACAAAAATGGCAACGTCAAATATATTCGTAAATGATGATTTTAGCGATATTAAGAAATTTCAAAGAAATAAACTTTTACCACTTTATTCATTTGAAAATCTATATTTTTATCAAGTTAAAGATAGTGGAATTATTTACGTTTCAAAAATGAAAAGTCAATGTCCTACTTTTGACGATGAAAAAGTATTTAAAAGAGAAAAAGCTTGGGAAATTAATTTATACATTGATAATAAAATGATTGCTTATCAAGATTATGACTTGAAATTAAAATTAAAAAATATTATACGTTGACATTACTATCTAATATATTATACGTTGACATTACTATCTAATATATTATATAATAATTGACGAGGAGGGTACACATCCAACGATGGGAACATCGGTACTGATTGGGAAATCTTTTACTCCTCTCTTTTATTTTAAAATAAAGGATAGAAAGGAGATATAAACTATGGAAGAAAAAGAAGAAAAAGAAGAAAAAGAAGAAAAAGAAGAAAAAGAAGAAAAAGAAGAAAAAGAAGAGGAAACTGTTTCACGTGAAACATATGAAAAGCTAGAACAAAACAATAAAAAGCTAGAACAAAACAATAAAAAGCTAGAAGAAAAAATTAAAAAATTAGAACAAACAATTCTACACGCTAACGTTGAAGAAAAAGATGAAAATCCTTTTAAGGCTTTCTCAAGATATGATAATTAAAGGAGGTTTATAAAAATGGCAGTAAAACAAATTTATGATATTGTTAATTCAGTAAACAAACAAACAATGGGCCTAACTGACTTGACGGTCGTTGACGAACAAGGTTTAATCTCGTTGGGTCAAACTGTTTTAACAACGAATGGTCTAGCGGATACATGGCTAAATTCGTTAGCTCAAAGAATTGGAAGAACTATTATTTCATTTAGAGAATATAAATCTAAATATAGCGATATGGTATTAGATTCTATGCAATGGGGTAATATCGTTCAAAAAATTAAAGTCTCAATGCCTGAAGCGACTGAGGATGAAAGCTATAATTTAGTCGAAGGGCAATCCGTAGATATGTATAAAGTAGCTAACCCAAAAGTAAAACAATCATTTTTCACAAGTGAAACACCATATCAATTTTATGTGACTGTTAAACGTACTCAATTAGAAGAAGCGTTTATTAGTGAAACATCAATGAATGGTTTTATTGGGGCTATCTATGGAGAGGTTCAAAATGCTATTGAGATATCTTTAGAATCATTAGCACGAAACTGTATTAATAACTTTATTGGAGAAAAAATTCATGCTAAAAAAGAAATTAATTTATTGGATATGTATAATACTGAAACTAGTAAGGAATTGACAGTTGCAACATGCTTACATGATAAAGATTTTCTAGCATATTGTGTATCTCGTATCAACTTGTATTCAAAATATATGGAAAATATGTCGACTGAATACAATGATGGTACACAAACACGACATACACCTAAATCTTTACAACATTTACGTGTTCTAGAAGATTTTGAAAGTCGTCTTGAAACTGTGGTACAATATCAAGCTTTTAGAGATAACTATGTGAAATTAAATAATTATCATACAACTAGCTTTTGGCAAAGCATCAAAAAACCAAGTGAAATTAATGTTAAAATTTCTAGTGATGGTACGGCAGTAACTTCTAGTGGTATTTTAGCGGTTTTATATGATCGTGATGCACTAGGATTATATAAAAAGGATAGCTGGAACTCAACAACGCCATTCAATAGTGCGGGTGGTTACTATAATACGTATTACCATCATAAAGAACTTTATTTCAATGATTTAAGCGAAAACTTTTTAGTGTTTGTCATTGCCGATGCATAGAAAGGATAGAGGGTTTATATGGAAATTACACTATACAATTTTACAAAAAGAAGAAATTCTACAAAAAGACCCTCAAAAGGTATTCTCGTAAATGTTAATTTAAAAGAGGGTTGTAGTCATTACAACCCAACTTTTATTTTAACTACGAATCCAACAAATTTCTCTTATTTATCTTGGGGAACATGGTACTATTATATAACTGATATTATTAATACTCGTAATGGAGTTTGGACCATCTCATGCGAAATTGATGTATTAGCAACTTGGAAAAATGACATTAAAAGTACAAGCGCTTTTGTTTTATATTCGAGTAGTAATTACAATACTGATTTAATTGATTCTCGTTTATCAAGTGCTAAAAATGCGATTATCAATACTAGCAGTGCTGACTTATCATTTATCGCTACTCCTCAACCTAGGTATATCATTTCTTATGTTGGTAAACATGCAAATCCTTATGTGGCAGTTACTGATACACAACTTGCCAAACTAATGTCAAAAATGAGCGATAACGCTTTCGCGGAATTGTTCACTGACCCTAATAATGCAATTTCAAAAATGCTAACTGATACGGGTTCTTGCATTACTTCTTGCTTATACAATCCTTGTACAATTGTAGGAGCAATCAGCGAGATTATTTTCCCGGGTGGTTACAATACGGGAGTTGTAGGAAATGCTGTAAATCGTGATGCTACGGGACGTGTTTCTATTCCTATCCCTTGGAATTTTAGCGATTTTAGAAATAGAAGTCAATTTACATCATTATTACTTTATTTGCCGGCCTACGGATGGCTTGAGTTAAATGCCGATAATTTTCAAGGTAAATCAAGTATTAATATCAATATGACACTTGATAGCGTTGTTGGAGAAATTTGTTATATTGTAGAAAATCAAGCACGTTGTGTAGCACAAATGGGAGTGCCTATTCAAGTATCTACAGTTACACAAGGTAATCCGTTAGGCGCTATAGGAAATGTAGTGGCTGGTAGTATAGCGGGTTTGATGGGAAATTATGCGGGTGCGGGAGTTTCGGCTTTTAATGCTATCACTTCAGCTATTGGTACAAATGTCGGCTCGGTTGGAGGAAGTGGTGGGAATACTTCTTTTATATCTAAAAAAGATATAACACTTGTATGTATTTCTCATAATACGAATGTTGAACCTAGTAGTTTAGCTACTAATTATGGTAGACCGTGTAATCAAGTGTTATCATTAAGTGGTTTAAGTGGTTATGTTCAAACGACAAACGCTAACGTTGTTACGTGGGCGCCAAAACAATATAAGGATGAAATTGATTCATTATTAAATGGAGGTGTTTATCTTGAGTAAAAAAGAATATGGAAATGGTTTTACCGAACTAGTAAGAGGATTTTTTCATCACAATCCTAAATCAGTTAATGACATGACTAATAATTCATTCTTTTTTTATCAATTTCAATTAATGACAAAATTAAAAAGTGTTTTAACTGTAAGTGGTTATCCGTCTAATTGGAATATCGATAATATGTGGGATGTTCTTTTAACAAACGGTTATATTCCTATTGTTAAAACTGACATTGGAACATTAGCTCTAGAGGGTGGTTTCTATGGTCAAAATATGTATTATATGCCGACTAATGTTTTAGTTAATAATCCCGTTTTAAGAGAAATAGACGAAAAAATCGGAGAAAAAGGAGAGTTATTATATATCAATTATGAATATAATAAATTTCAAGGGGTTATGTCGTTGATCAATAGATATTCTGTTTTACTAGCTAATATTGATTGCTCTTTAAATGTTTCATTATACAACTCTAGACTTGCTCATGTTTTTGAAGCTGAAACCGATGCTCAAGTGAAATCTTTACAAAAAATGTATGATGATGTTTCAAGAGGAAACCCAGCCGTATTCTTGAAAAAAGGAATGAAAAATATCGGTAAAGACAATGACAGTGGTTATTTCTTAAATGTTAAAAATACGTACATTGGTAATGATTTACTAATAACTAAAAGGAGCATTATGAATGAATTTCTAACTGAAATTGGGATTAATAACGCTAACACTGATAAGAGGGAGCGATTGAACAGTGATGAAGTTAATGCAAATAATAGCGAGGTACGTTGCACAATTGTTCGATATATTGATTCACTTAATGAATGCGCGAAAAGAATCAATGAAAACCCTAATTTTGATGATATTACTAATTTGCATTTCTCTATTAATTCAAGGGTAATTGATACAATAAAACAAGAAACGGGGGATATTGATGTTTAGTTTTGCTAGTATTTGTCAATTGTATACGTATGACGAGGTGTTTAAAGATATAGAAATTAATGAAAAATTAGATAAAGATACATTAATAAATAGTATTATGGATGTATGCGGTATGAATGAGCCTATATATCCGGAAATAGAAATACTACAAATTAAGGTACAGTACTTTTTTAAAAAACATAAAGATCAATTTGATAAGTTAGTTTATCTTTATTCATTGAAATATGATAACGATTATAATCCTATTTGGAATAAGGATGGAACCAAAACACATATTGAAACTACCGAACGATGTAAAGATAATACTGTTGATACATCACATAATAATTCTATTAATGATAGTGGCGAGGATATAAACCAAGTGAGCGCTTATGATACAAGCGGTTTTTCAAATGACAGTAAGACAAGCAATCATAATAATAGGAATGAAAATGGAAGTAATAACACAAGAGGAAATGAAAAAGAACATATTAAATTAACTATTGAAGATATAGAAAAAGGTAATATTGGTGTTACTACTACGGCCGATATGATTAATCAAGAAATCGACTTACAAAGTAAATTTAATGTTTACGAAGTTATTGCTAGAATGTTTTTTGATGAATTTTGTCTACACGTAGCGTACACAAATCAATTACCTTATTAAGGAGGAAATATTATGGCTTTATATGATTATCCACATACCGGGAACTATGACCAAGATTTAGGCTTTTTAATTAAACAGTATAAAGATTTAATAGACGGCTATAAAGGACTAATAGATATTTATGCGAAGTTCATAGAAGAAATAGAAAAAAATATAAATAAACTATTAGCTAGTGGAAAAATTACACTTGATGGAATTTATAATGCTGATGATACTAGCTTATCTTTTGTATTCACAAATAATTTAACTGACCCCGTGACAACTAAAACATTATAAGGAGTAATAATATGACACAATATGTTGATAAATTTAAAATGAGCAGTGGAATTTATTTATTTAAAGATAGTGAGGGTCGTGAACTTATTAAACAAAATAAAGAAGAACTTGATGCTACAGTTACACGTATTGACCAAGAATTAGCATCATTTATGAATGATGTAAATGAAAAATTCGCTAAACTAAAAGATAGAAAGTTTATTCTTATGACTGATAGTTACGGTGTAGATGAAAGTGTTGGAGGTTCGTCATTTTCAACTTTACTTGAAAGTATGATACCTAAAAGTATTTACGCGTATAATTGGAGCGTTGGTGGTGCCGGTTTTGGTTGGGATGTTGATAATGCGCAGTCTTTTTTAAAAATTTTTAATTCTAATACCGCGGCATGGACACAAGACGAAAAAAATAGTATTACTGATTTGTATGTATTTGGTGGTGCTAATGATGGAAACTTATTACATGCATCAATGGCTACGGAATCACAAATTAGAAGTAGGTTAAATGACTTTTTAATTAGAGTTAGAAGCGTATTACCTAATTGTACTATTCATCTTGGGTTTATTGGTTGGTACCGTAAAATTGAACGCTTTCAATATTATAACCAAGCGTATCATATATGGGCGGATGGTAACTGCCACTTTATTAATAATTTAAATTGGATTATGCATAATAAAGACTTTATTAATTATAACGATAATATCCACCCAAACACAACCGCTAGTAAGTATCTTGCTAAATATATTTATAAAGCTATTTTATACGGGTCAATCAATTATATTGAAACATTTAGCGATAATACGGCGGTAGGTTATAGCGGAAGTTATGGATATAGTATTGCTATAGGGCATGGAAGACCTTATTTTGAAATTCAGTACGTTAATAATTTATGTACGATTTGCTTTCAACCGTCGGGAGACAAACAAAATTATATTGAGTTAACTTGTACAAATATATCACAAGTAGGACCTTATAGAAATACACCAATGTTTCAAATACAAAATACACCCGTAGGAGGCTATCCAGTTCAAGGGTTGACAGTACCTACAATCATCTATTATGAATCGACTTGGAATACATTCCCGGTAAATTGGATTTTATATGATGGTTATATCAATTGGGCTAATGATTATCCTTATGCTATTGCTGACGT
>OLRB01001159.1_pt1 | contig 12060 bp, 7 predicted proteins | sample 1672751 | NCBI WGS metagenome assembly OLRB01 (sample SAMEA3136720, study PRJEB25190) | human gut metagenome | biome: human gut; feature: human-associated habitat; material: faeces | place: Austria | collected 2013
TGGTATTGGTGACAATGAATACACTAAGAATGAGGAAAATGAAGGTTACCAAATTGCTGGTATCGAAGGTGTTGATGCTGTTGCGACAGGGCATTCTCATGCGGATTTCCCAAATGGGGATGGTACAAGTTTTTATGCGAAATACCCTGGTGTAGATGATGTCAATGGTCTCATCAATGGGAAACCTGTGGTTATGGCTGGTAAATTCGGAGATCATCTAGGCATCATGGATGTCAAATTGACTTACACGGATGGTAAATGGAAAGTTGTTAACAGTAAGGCCAAGCTTGAAAAGATTGATACTAAGTCAGATGTTGCGGACAAGGACTTAATTGACATGGCAGCTCATGACCATAATGGAACAATCAACTATGTTCGTAAGGAAGTTGGTGAGACTACTGCACCAATTACTAGCTATTTTGCTCAGGTTCAGGACGATCCATCTATTCAAATCGTTAATAATGCACAACTATGGTATGCTAAAAAACAAGTAGCTGGAACAGCAGATGCGAATCTTCCACTCCTCTCAGCTGCAGCACCTTTCAAGGCAGGGACTCGTGGGGATGCGACCTACTATACTGATATTCCAGCTGGGCCATTGGCCATTAAGAACGTCGCAGACCTCTACCTCTACGACAATGTTACTGCCCTACTCAAAGTGACTGGGGCACAAATTAAAGAATGGTTGGAAATGTCTGCAGGACAGTTCAATCAAATTGATCCTAACAGCAAAGAACCACAACAACTCATTAACAGTAGCTATCGCTCATACAATTACGATGTGATTGATGGGTTGACTTATAAATTCGATTTGACACAACCTAACAAATACGATCGCGAAGGTAAGTTGGTTAACCCAGACGCTAGCCGTGTTCGTGACTTGGCTTATCAAGGGAAACCTATTGATTTGAATCAGACTTTCCTTGTCGTGACTAACAACTATCGTGCGACTGGTAACTTCCCTGGTGTTAAAGATGCTGCCGAAAAACGCCTCCTCAATCTTGAGAATCGTCAGGCCATCATTGATTATATCGTTAGCGAGAAGACAATTAACCCAACTGCCGATGGAAATTGGAGTTTCGTCCCTAATATTACGAATGCAGATATCCGTTTTGCTTCATCTGACAATGCGCGTGCCCACCTTGCTGGTCAGGATGCCATTAGTTATGTAGGACCATCAACACAAGCCGGATTTGCAGAGTACCGCTTGGTTGTTAAGGAAAAGGCAAATCAAGTTGAGGATACGACTAAGAAAGAATCTGAGAAGTCACCAAAAGGTTCTGAGACAGCGGATCAAACTAAGCGTGAGACACCAAAAGCTACTGTAGGTGCTAGCGTGGCTAAACCTGCCCCAGCTAGCCAGTTGTCAAACGCTCAAGTCGTTATCTTGCCTCAAGCTCAAGTACAAGAAGCCCAAGGTTCAAGTTCAGTTAAGGCCTTGCCAAACACTGGTTCAGACGAATCTATGTCAGCAACTTTAGCTGGTATGGTTCTTATGACCTTGGCTGGATTCTTTGGAATCAAAAAACACGAAAAAAATTAAGCAAAGGAAAAAGCCCCTATCAGGGCTTTTTTGCTCTAGTTTTAGCGTTGGTTAAAGTTCTTTTGTGCTTCTAGGATAATAGGTGCCAGACGTTCGATATCAGACTGTGTGCCACGAAGCTCAAAGTCTCCCAACATAGGGAAGCCAAAACGTTGACTGTATTGTTTGGCGGTTAGGCAGTACTGGTTATTGAAGTTACGGTTACCAGAACCGATGATACCAAAGCAACGTTTGTGATTGCCATGGGCTGCGATAAAGTCACCCAGTGGATTGGTTAGGATTTCGACATCTCCATTGTCCACGCCATTTCCACCTTCAAGGTAGGTTGGCAAGAGTGCGACAAAGGGTTCATCTACTTGGAAGGTTTCATGATTAAGCTCTTTAATATTGATTTGGCGACATTCAATCCCGTGGTTGAGGGATAGGTAGTCAGACATACGTTTGACAAAGCTTTGGGTATTGCCACTTAGACTAATATAAACGAGGGTAAGTTGAGACATAAGCGTCCTCTTTCTATCTATATCTTGTGTTTGCTCAATCATTCTAACACAAGATGTTGTGCTTTTCAAGTTGGCTCCTTGCGCTTAAGAATTGCCTATCTAGCTCTTTTTCTTTACTTGTAAAAGTGATAAAATAAAGGTTATTATAAAGAAGCGAAGGAAGAAATCATGGCTAAAGATAAAAATGTAACAGGAGAAGAAATTTTAGACATTTGCTCGGCCTACATGTCAGCAGATGATTTGAAATTAGTTGAAAAAGCCTGGCATTATGCGACAGATGCTCATAGTGGGCAATTTCGTCAGTCAGGAGAACCTTATATTATTCACCCTATTCAAGTGGCAGGTATCTTGGCAGATCTCCATCTTGATGCAGTGACAGTAGCCTGTGGTTTCTTACACGATGTCGTTGAAGACACCGAAAAAACGCTCGATGATTTGGAAACGGATTTTGGTACGGATGTACGAAATATCGTAGATGGTGTTACTAAGCTTGGTAAGGTTGAGTACAAGTCCCACGAGGAGCAGTTGGCTGAAAACCACCGTAAGATGCTTATGGCCATGTCTAAGGATATCCGTGTCATCTTGGTTAAATTGGCCGACCGTTTACACAATATGCGTACCCTAAAGCATCTTCGCAAGGATAAGCAAGAGCGCATTTCTCGTGAAACCATGGAAATCTATGCTCCTTTGGCTCACCGTCTGGGTATCAGTCGTATCAAATGGGAATTGGAAGATATGTCCTTCCGTTACCTTAATGAGGTGGAATTCTACAAGATTTCTCACATGATGAAGGAAAAACGTCGTGAGCGTGAGGAACTTGTGGACGAGATTGTCGATAAAATTAAGACCTACACAGCTGAACAAGGACTTGTTGGTGATGTTTATGGTCGTCCAAAGCATATCTACTCTATTTATCGTAAGATGCGCGACAAGAAAAAGCGCTTCGATCAAATTTATGATTTGATTGCCATCCGTTGTGTCATGGAGACGCACAGTGATGTTTATGCCATGTTGGGATACATTCATGAGCTCTGGCGTCCGATGCCTGGCCGTTTCAAAGACTATATTGCCAATCCTAAATCCAATGGTTACCAGTCTATCCATACAACGGTTTATGGACCAAAAGGACCTATTGAAATCCAAATCCGTACCAAGGAAATGCACCAAGTTGCCGAATACGGGGTTGCAGCTCACTGGGCTTACAAGAAAGGTATCAAGGGCAAGGTAGATTCGAAAGAGTCTGCTTTGGGAATGAACTGGATTAAAGATCTTGTTGAACTTCAAGATGCCTCAAATGGTGATGCTATGGGATTTGTAGACTCTGTTAAAGAGGATATCTTCTCAGAGCGTATTTATGTCTTTACGCCAAATGGTGCTGTTCAGGAATTGCCTAAAGATTCAGGACCTATTGACTTTGCCTATGCTATCCATACCCAAGTTGGAGAGAAGGCTACAGGTGCTAAGGTTAATGGCCGTATGGTGCCCTTGACTGCCAAACTTAAGACAGGTGATGTGGTTGAGATTGTCACTAATGCCAATTCTTTTGGTCCTAGTCGTGACTGGATTAAGATGGTCAAGACAACCAAGGCCAGAAATAAAATTCGACAATTCTTTAAGAATCAGGATAAGGAAGCTTCTATCACCAAGGGTCGTGAGCTTTTGATTGCCTACTTCCAAGAGCATGGCTATATTGCCAATAAGTACCTAGACAAGAAACATATTGAGGAAATTCTCCCTCGTATGAGTGTGCGTAGTGAAGAGGCTCTCTATGCCGCTGTTGGCTTTGGCGAAATTAGTGCTGCTGCTGTTTTCAATCGTCTGACAGAAAAAGAACGCCGTGAGGAAGAGCGTGCTAAGGCAAAAGCTGAAGCTGAAGAGCTAATGAACGGTGGCGAAGTTAAGACTGAGAAGAAAGAAGTTCTTAAGGTTAAGAGTGAAAATGGCGTTATCATTCAAGGTGCTTCAGGTCTCCTCATGCGTATCGCTAAGTGCTGTAACCCAGTACCTGGAGATGAGATTGAAGGTTACATCACCAAGGGCCGTGGAATTGCTATTCATCGTTCAGATTGTAATAATATCAAGAGTCAAGAAGGTTATGAGCAACGTTTAATCGAAGTGGAGTGGGATGAACGTAATGCCAATAAATCTTATTTGGCAGAGATTGACATCTATGGCCTTAACCGTTCTGGTCTGTTGAATGATGTTCTTCAAATCTTGTCAAATACGACCAAGAGCATCGCTACGGTCAATGCGCAACCGACTAAGGACATGAAGTTTGCCAATATTCACGTTAGCTTTGAAATTGCAAACCTTATTGAATTGACTGGTTTAGTGGATAAGATTAAAATTATCCCAGACGTTTACAGTGTTAAACGTACCAATGGTTAAGGAGTTACTGCGATGAAGATTGTAATTCAGCGCGTGCAAAGTGCCTCTGTGGTTATTGAGGATTCTACGGTTGGTGCTATTAATCAGGGGCTCTTACTCTTGGTCGGAGTTGGTCCAGAGGATACCAAAGAGGACCTAGAGTATGCAGTTCGTAAGATTGTCAATATGCGTATTTTTTCAGATGAAGATGGCAAGATGAATCTTTCTGTTAAGGATATTGATGGCCAGATTTTGTCGATTTCTCAGTTTACGCTTTTTGCAGATACGAAAAAAGGGAATAGACCAGCATTTACGGGAGCTGCAAAGCCTGACATGGCTAGCCAGTTCTATGACGATTTCAACCAATCCTTGTCAGCTCATGTTCCTGTAGAAAGAGGACGCTTTGGTGCAGATATGCAGGTTAGTCTGGTCAATGACGGACCTGTGACCATTATTTTAGATACTAAAAATCGATAAACAAACCATTTCTCGCCTTGTGTGAGAGGTGTTTTTTTTTACTCTCATCGTATGGGCAATTTAGGTGCTCGATTTTCATTATTTGGGATTTATTTTTGTTATTTTAAGTAGGCTTAACCAAGTGAATATTTAATGAAATTAGAAAATGTTTTTCTCAAATTTCTGAAAAAATCTGACCATTCATGATGAAAAAATTACCGTTTACGAGGATTGCCGGAAATTCCCTTGTCTTACAAAAAAGATTAAGTTAACATTAGTTTCATAAGAAACACCAAGCGATTTTTATGAAACTAAAAAATAACTCGAGTTTACAGCATGCAAATACCAATAGTGATAATTTGAAACGCCGAGGTGATTTAAACTTTTTTTAGAGGGATAGAGAGATATGTCAAAGAAAGTAGCGTCAACTAAATTATTATCAGGGTTGTTTGTAGCCGGCGGTGTCCTAGGGATGAATCAGGTCGCCAAGGCAGATAGCATGGTCAGTTCAGAAGCAACAAAACCAGTCATTACAACTGAAGCAGATAACTTGGTGGTGGTACCAACGGAGGCAGTTGCTCCAGTTGCGACAACAGAAGTAGGTCCATCATCAGCCGCTGTTGCGACAGATACTGCAACAACAGCAACAGCTTCTACAATATTTTCACAAGCTGTGTCAGCAGAGAGTGCTAGCTCAGAAATGCTTGTAGCCAGTGAAGCACTAGATCCTGAGTCAGCTGCTGTGGAAACCATCACATCATCATCTGATAATGCTACTGAAGTAGGACGCCATTCAACTGCTCAAGTGACACCAGTTACAGAAGTGATAGAGCAAAACTTAAATGGTGATGCTTACTTGACAGATCCAGAAACAACAAAAGCTGCTTATAGCAAGACAGATGGTGATATTAACTATTCTGTTGTTGTGTCTAATCCAACAGCAGAAACTAAGACGATGACTGTCAACTTGACACTTCAACATGCTTCAGAGATCATCGGTCAAGATAACGTTGACCTTACGCTAGCGGCAGGAACATCAGCTAAGGTTTCAAACTTGACAGTAGCGTCAGAGTGGTTGACAAACAATACAGGTTACTTGGTGACAATCAGTGTCAACGATAAATCAGGTAGTACTTTGTCAAGCAAGCGTGCTGGCTTGTCTGTTGAAGATGATTGGACAGTTTTCCCACGTTACGGTATCGTAGCAGGTTCGCCAACTAATCAAAACAGTATTCTTGTTAAAAATCTTGAAGCCTACCGTAAAGAGCTTGAGCTCATGAAGTCTATGAATATCAATTCATATTTCTTCTATGATGCTTATAATGAAGCTACAGATCCTTTCCCAGAGGGTGTCGATAGCTTTGTTCAAAAATGGAATACCTGGAGTCATACTCAGGTTGACACTAAGGCTGTTAAAGAATTAGTTGACCAAGTTCATAAGTCAGGTGCTGTTGCCATGCTTTATAACATGATTTCAGCAGATTCAAATCCAAAGAATCCAGCCCTTCCACTTGCTGCTTTGGCTTATAACTTCTACGATAGCTTTGGTAAGAAGGGTGAACCGATGACTTACACTATCGGTGATAACCCAACTCAAGTTTACTATGATCCGGCTAATCCAGATTGGCAAAAATACATTGCGGGTGTCATGAAATCAGCTATGGATCGTATGGGATTCGATGGTTGGCAAGGTGATACAATTGGTGACAACCGTGTGACTGATTATGAGCACCGTAACAGTACAGACGAGGCTGACTCACACATGATGTCTGATTCATATGCGTCATTTATTAATGCCATGAAGGACCTCATCGGTGAAAAGTACTACATCACAATCAATGATGTTAATGGTGGTAATGATGATAAACTAGCCAAGGCACGTCAAGATGTTGTTTATAATGAGCTTTGGACAAATGGTGGTTCAGTTATTCCAGGACGTATGCAGGTTGCCTATGGTGATTTGAAAGCACGTATCGATATGGTACGCAATAAAACTGGTAAATCACTTATCGTTGGTGCCTACATGGAAGAACCAGGTATTGACTATACTGTTCCTGGCGGAAAAGCAACTAACGGTGCGGGTAAAGATGCCCTTGCTGGTAAACCATTGCAAGCTGACGCGACACTTCTCGTAGATGCGACAGTAGCTGCAGCCGGTGGCTATCACATGTCCATTGCAGCCCTTGCCAATGCTAATGCAGCCCTAAACGTCCTTCAAAGTGCCTATTACCCAACTCAATACCTCAGTGTGGCTAAGGACACTATTCGTAAGCTTTACAATTACCAACAGTTTATCACTGCTTATGAAAATCTTCTCCGTGGTGAGGGTGTGATTAACAGCACTCAGTCTGTGTCTACCAAGAATACTGCTGGTGAAATCCTTTCTAAGGATGCTCTAGGTGTGACAGGAGATCAAGTTTGGACATTTGCTAAATCAGGAAAAGGTTTCTCAACTGTTCAAATGATTAACATGATGGGCATCAATGCGGGCTGGCATAATGAAGAGGGTTATGCGGACAATAAAACACCGGACGCACAAGAAAATCTCACAGTTCGTCTTAGCCTAGCAGGTAAAACAGCCCAAGAAGCAGCTAAAATTGCTGATCAAGTCTATGTGACGTCACCAGATGATTGGGCAACTTCAAGCATGAAGAAGGCACAAGCAAGCCTTGAAACAGATGAAAATGGTCAACCAGTGCTTGTCATTTCAGTTCCTAAACTAACTCTTTGGAACATGCTTTATATCAAGGAAGACACAACAGCAACACCGGTAGAACCAGTTATCTTGAAACTAGTTACTAACCAAGCTGGTAAGAAAGCAGACAATACCGTAACATCTGAAGCAAGCTCAGAAACAGCTAAATCAGAAAATACAACAGTAAATAAAGGTTCAGAGGCTCCAACTGATACGAAACCATCTGTTGAAGCTCCTAAACTAGATGAAACAACTAAACCAGCACCATCAGTTGACGAGTTAGTAAACTCAGCAGCTGTTCCAGTGGCGATAGCTGTGTCAGAGACCGCACATGATAAGAAAGATGACAACTCAGTATCTAATACGGATCAAGGTACAGTAGCGTCAGATTCAATCACTACACCAGCTTCAGAGGCTACAAGCACAGCTGCCTCAACAGCCTCATCAGAAGTATCAGAAAGTGCAACAGTATCATCGGAAGCATCAGAAACTGAAATTAGTTCAGAAGCATCAACTTCAGAGTCAGCAACTCCAACGACGACAGCAATTTCAGAATCACATGCAGTAGTTGAACCAGTGGCTTCTTTGACAGAATCAGAGAGTCAGGCAAGCACTAGCCTTGTTTCAGAAACTACAAGCACAATTGTCTCAGTTGCTCCGTCAGAAGTATCAGAAAGCACAACAGTATCATCGAAGGTCTCAGAAACTGATATTATCTCAGAAGCATCAACTTCAGAGACTTCAGCATCTGAATCAGAGAATTCAATCAGCACAGTCGTTTCAGAATCAGAAAGTCAAGTGAGCACTTCAGAAGTGACTTCGGCGATTTCAGAAACAGTAAGCACATCAGAGGAAGTCATCCTTGATGGACTATCAGAAAACATCAATAGTTGGAATAGACTCTCTGTAGCTCCTCGCGTCTCAGAAACCTTACCAAGTACTTCTGAAACGATTACAGAAGCAGCATCACTCTTTAGCAACTATGCAAGATATTCAGAAACAGCAAGCTCAGAATCTCACTCTATGGTAGCAGCTTCTTCAGAAGTTTCTATTGAAAAATTAGCAGTATCTATCTTGAAAGATACTGAGGGTGGCTTGTACGATGCAACAACAATCAGAAATATTGTTGAGATGATTGATAGCATTACAACAAATGTCAGCTATACTCGCAGTAGCCGTCAAGACCTTGTCAATACAGCTTCGTCAGATAACACTTACAGTGGTAGTCAAGATCTTAACCTTGCAAGTAAGACAACGACGCAAGCAGGTGAAAAAGGAACAACTGAAGATCTTAAGGCTACAATTGCTAAAACAGCAAAATCTCACAAGTGGGGAGAACATGCTGTAGCTATCCTTACAGCTATTGTCCTTGCAGGTGCGGCAACCCTTGCAGCTCTTCGTAACTTCTTGATGTCAAAAAAAGTTGATAAATAATAAGTAGAACTCTTTGTGTAAACAAGGAGTTTTCTTTATACTGGCTGCTATTTTTTCTGAAAATTGTGATACAATAGAAATAGTTTGAATATTGTGTCAAAGGAGAGCCAATGATTACTGCAAATGATATCGTAAAGGCTAATGAAGTCTTAAAAAACGTGGTGGAACGCACACCACTAGATTTTGATCGCTACTTATCTGAAAAATACGGGGCGACTATTTATATTAAAAAAGAAAATATGCAAAAGGTACGCTCTTTCAAATTGCGAGGAGCCTACTATGCTATTCATCAATTGAGTGATGAGGATAAGGCGCGTGGTGTGGTTTGTGCATCAGCCGGAAACCATGCTCAAGGGGTTGCTTATACTTGTAATGAAATGAAGATTCCTGCAACTATCTTTATGCCAGTAACAACGCCTCTCCAAAAAATTGGTCAAGTCCGTTTCTTTGGTGGCAAGTTTGTAACAATCAAATTGGTGGGAGATACCTTTGATGCTTCTGCTCAAGCAGCACAGGAATATACCAAGTCTGAAGGCATGACTTTCATTGATCCATTCGACGATTATAATGTCCAAGCGGGTCAAGGAACAGTTGCTTATGAAATTTATGAGCAGGCTCAAGAGGAAGGTGTTTCTTTTGATAGTATCTTAGTGCCGGTAGGTGGGGGTGGACTCATCTCTGGTGTGGCTACCTATATCAAGGATGTGGCACCATCTATGGAGGTTATTGGTGTTGAGGCTAGTGGTGCTCGTAGTATGCGTGCTGCCTTTGACCGTGGTTATCCTGTAAAACTCGAAGAAATTGATAAGTTTGCGGACGGGATTGCTGTTCAAAAGGTAGGTGTCAAGACCTATGAAGTCGCACGTAAATATGTTGACCGCCTCTTGGGAGTTGATGAAGGCTTGATTTCAGAAACCCTAATTGATATGTACTCTAAGGTTGGTACCATTGCAGAACCTGCAGGTGCAGCATCAGTAGCAGCTTTGGAAGTGATTAAAGATGAGATTAAAGGAAAAACCATCGTCTGCATCATTTCAGGTGGTAACAATGACATCAACCGTATGCCAGAGATGGAAGAACGTGCGCTTATCTACGATGGTATCAAGCATTACTTTGTGGTTAACTTCCCACAACGTCCTGGTGCCCTTCGTGAATTTGTAAATGATATCTTGGGACCAAATGATGATATCACTCGTTTTGAGTACATCAAACGTGCTAATAAAGGAAAAGGTCCAGTTCTCATTGGTATCGCTCTTAGTGACAAGAATGACTATGATGGACTTCTCGAGCGTCTTTCGGCTTTTGACCCAAGTTATATCAACCTTCACGGTAACGAAACACTATACAATATGCTTGTCTGAGGACAGGTTCAGATAATGAAAAAAGAATCGACGAAGTCGGTTCTTTTCTACTTTGACTTAGCTATAAAGTGGTACTAATGCCTTATCTTCAAACTAAAACCCCAGTATTTCTACTGAGGTTTTCTTTATTCGATAATTAAGAGTCCATCTTTGATGGCGAATGGATTGTCTTTATTGATGCGGTCGTAGAACATGATACCGTTAGTATGGTCGATTTCATGTTGAACAACGATTGAGTTGTAACCACGGAGTTTAACACGTTGCTTTTCGCCCTCTTTGTTGAAGTATTCAACAGTTACTCGAGCATGACGAACCACGTAACCAGGAACGTCGCGGTCAACTGAGAGGCATCCTTCGCCATCGCCCAAAGCAGCATCTTGAACAGAATGGGCAACTACTTTAGGGTTGTACATGATTTCTTGAAGGCTATATGCTTCTTTTGGTGGATTACCTTCAGCGTCTTCAGGGTTTGGAACGAGAACCGCGATAATGCGTTTTGAAATATCCAATTGTGGGGCTGCAAGACCGACTCCCCCACGAAGCCCCATTTTTTCAGCAATAACAGGATCTTGTGAATTACGAAGAAACTGCATCATTTTTTCACCAAGGATAATATCTTCATCTGAAAGTGGGAAGGTTACATCTTCAGCGACAGCACGCAAGGTTGGATTTCCTTCGCGAATGATATCATTCATATCAATCATATGGCTGGCGCGGATAATTTTGGTTTGAGCGTCCATTTGTTTACCTCTATTTTCTTTGATTTACTTGTTTATAACTATAGCACAAAAGGGTTGAAAATTAAACCATCAAGGGTTAAAGTGAGGCTTTTTCTAATCGATAAAAGCCAGTTTTTCCAAGGTTTGTTTCTCTAAAATACGATAGGTCTTAAAAGCTTCTTTTTCAATAATTCCTTGATTGATAAATTGTTTGATGACTCGTTGCACATGGCGATAGCTAGTCCCAAAACTGGCAGCTAGGATAGATGGTGATAGTTGAAAAACACCCTCTTCCTCAATACTCAACATATGAGTAGCCAGACGCTCTTTGACAGAGTAACTAGCATTCGTTGAGGCAGTGATACCTTGCTTATGCAGTGCCATAGCCAGGTTACGTCCAATTTGGTAGAGAAAAACAGGGTCTTTGAGGAGTTCTTCTTTATTATTTAATGGGAGCTGAACTGCTTGAACCTCTTCTAAAGCAATGACTGATGATCCTGCTGGTTGGTTGGTCATGAGTTCTACATCTCCCAATATCTGAGGCTGATTGAGCGTTTCTAGGATATGTTCTTTACCATTGAAGAGAGAACGAACAATTTTTACCTTTCCTGATAAAATGTAGGTCAGCTCAGTGATAGCTTGCCCTTGGGTACAAATATAATCATTCTTTTGAAAGGTGACTTTCTGTAATTGGTCGAGGTAGGGGGGTGGAAAGACCTGGTCAAGTTGAGGTCTTATGGTATGATTACGCATACATCTCCTTTTTTAGGACCTAGGTCCTATTTTTTAAAGTCTCCTTAGATTATAATGAAAAAATAACTATCAGACAAGTAAGGAAAGGATGTTCTAATCCCTATATTATGACACGAATTTTAGAAAAAATGAGCCTTCTGGGGCTATCCTTGCTCTTGATTTCGGCCTTTTCGATTTCAACAGCGCTACCACCTATGTTGGACTACTATAGCCCAACCTTTTCTGCCGCGCA
>OLRB01001160.1_pt1 | contig 12053 bp, 10 predicted proteins | sample 1672751 | NCBI WGS metagenome assembly OLRB01 (sample SAMEA3136720, study PRJEB25190) | human gut metagenome | biome: human gut; feature: human-associated habitat; material: faeces | place: Austria | collected 2013
TCCGCTCGGGGCGCTCCGGCCTCGTTGATACTTTCTATGGTACGCGTCACTGTGTGTGGTGTGCAGGGCGCGCGTTCGCCTCGGCGACGGGATCACGCGTGTCCTCCCGCCGCCGAGGCAGGGGGTTAGTCGCTCGTGACCTCGTCGAGGTCGGAGCGAGCCGTGTTGACCAGTGGGATGTCGAAGTCCGTCATTGCCGCCATCCACTTGGCGAAGGAGTGGTCTCCGCGCTCGCGCAGCTGCAGGTAGAGGTTTGTGGCCAGCTCCCTGCGGATGTCGTCGTACACGGGCACGGTGTAGACGTTGTTCATCTCGGCGGGGTCCAGGCGCAGGTCGTAGAGTTCGTTGATCGACTCGGGGTTGATGACGAGCTTGAAGTCCCGCGTGCGCAGCATGCGCTGCTGGAGGGGGAAGTGGTGGCCGTGGAACTCGCACACGATGTCCTCGCGCCAGCCCTCAACGTCCTCGCCGCGGGTGAGGTCCACGATCGAGCGGCCATCCTCCACGAGCGAGGTGTCCAAGCCCGCGATGTCCAGGACCGTGGCGGGCAGGTCAATGAGGGAGACGAACGCGTCGGAGCGGCCCACCGTGGACACGCCGGGGATGTGGGCGATGAAGGGGACGTTGTAGATGTCGTCGTACATCATCGGGCCCTTGTCGTTGAGGCGGTGCGATCCCGTGAACTCACCGTGGTCCGCGCAGAAGAAGACCGCCGTGTCGTCCAGGATGCCCAGCTCGCGCGCCACGTCCATGATGCGCCCGATCTCGAAGTCGATCATCGCCGTGTATCCCCAGTAGACCGCAATGAGCTTCTTCCACTGCTCGTTCGTGAACGAGGACGTGGACCAGTAGGTCGCGTAGTTCTCCTGGATCGGGGGCTTGCCGATGAGGGGGTCTCCGAAGTTTTCCGGCAGCTCCACGAGGTCGGGGTCGATCAGGTCGAACCACTCGTCGGGCAGGAAGTAGGGCAGATGAGGCCCGAAGAAGTGCACGTCGAGGCAGAAGGGCTGAGAAGAGTCCTTCCAGTCGGCCGCGTACTCGCGCAGCTTCTCGATCGCGCGGTCTGCCAGGAATCGCTCGAAGGTGGCCTCCTCAGGCTGGTCCAGGCGTGCGGCGATGATGTGCCCGTCGCGCCCGCCGGGGAGCTTGCCGCGCCACAGGTCGTGGGCGCGCACCGGCGGGAGGTTATTGGCCTCGAGCCAGGCGACGTACTTTTCGTTGGCCACGGGGTTTTCGGCACCCCAGTAGGTGTCGTCGTCCGCGCCGAAGGTGTCGGGCAGGTTGTATCCGCAGTGGTATTTGCCGACGATGCCGACGTTGTAGCCGGCGTCGCGTAGCTCCTGCGTGTACGTCCACGTGCCCTTGGGGATCGAGACCTGGTAGGCGATGTTCCACTCGGGGTTGGCCAGCACCTGGTGCTTACCCGGGCGCTTGCCGGTCATGAGTGAGGCGCGCGCCGGCGTGCAGATCGCTGTGGGGGTGAAGCAGTGGGTGAAGGCGAAGCCCGATTCGCCCATTGCGTCGATGACGGGGGTGTGGGCGTGGGGGTTGCCCAGGCAGCCGATTGTGTCGGTGCGGTGCTGGTCGGTCATGATGACCAGGACGTTACGTACGTTGTCGGGAATGTCCCGAGTTTTGTCGGTCATTGGTGTGTCTTTTCGTCGTTGAATTCGGGGGTTGGCCAGTTATTTCTGGGCGACGACCGTGTCCATGTCTTCGAGTTCGGTGCCGCTGGTTTCGGTCAGGAAGCGAGCGGTGAAGATGACGGCGAGGACGCCGAAAGCGCAGTAGATCCAGTAGGTGCCGGCGGGCGACCAGCCGATGAGGAAGGGGAAGAGTAGAACGACCAGGAAATTGACCAGGAAGTCTGCGCCCGACGCGAGCGACATAGCGCCGCCGCGGATCGAGTTGGGGAACATCTCGCCCATGACGATGGAGAAGATCGGACCCCACGAGGAGGTGAAGCCCAGGAGGAAGGTGCACAGGGCCGCGACCGCCAGGAACGCCAGGACGGGGGAGTGTGCGACGTCCGGCTTGCCATCGACCGTGGGGGCGACCGTGAAGACCGTGGCCACGACGCCCAGCGACACGAAGATGAGGGTGCCGCCGTAGATCAGCATGCGCTTGCGGCCCACACGATCCACCAGCATGATGCCCGACAGAACGCCGATGATCTTGAAGGCCGTGATGAGCAGCGTCTGGGCCAAGGCCATCGACTCGGTGAAGCCGACGGCGGCGAACAGGGAGTTGGAATAGAAGAAGACGCCGTTGATGCCGGTGAGCTGCTGGAACGCGGCGATCGCCATGCCGACGAACACGAGGCCGCGCCACTGCGAGGACAGGATCTGGCCAATCGACAGCTTCGCGCCGCCGGTGGCCGTCAGAGACTCGGCGATGGCGGTGACGCGTGCGGCTGGATCCGCCTCTGCGCTGACCTTCGCCAGGATGGCCTCGGCCTCGTCGGTGCGTCCCACGGAGACCAGGTAGCGTGGGGACTCGGGGATCTTCGCCGTGAAGACGACGAAGAGAAGCGCCGGAATGATCAGGCATGCGAAGAGAACCTGCCAGGTCATGAGGCCTCCGAACGCAGGCTGCGCCGCGCCGCCCGTGAACGAGACGACCGCCGTGTTGATGAGGCCCGCGAAGAACAGGCCCAGAATGATCGCGAGTTGGCGGAATCCGATGAGGCGTCCGCGGATGTCGGCTGGGGCGATCTCGGCGACGTAGCCGGGGGCAACCGTGGTCGCCGCGCCAAAACCGATGCCGCCAATGATGCGGGTCAGGAGCAAGAATGGGTAGCCGAAGCCGCCCAGCAGCGGAGAGATTGGGCCGAGGAGGGCCTCGAACAGGAGGAAAGGCCCGACCCACATGAGCGTGGTCTTGCGGCCGATCCGATCAGAGATACGGCCCGCGGCGAGCGCCCCGAACAGGCCACCGATGACGCCAGCCGCGCCCGCAACGCCTTGGAGAATGGGGCCGAGTTCGAAGGTGGTACCCACCGCCTTGATGGCGGCGTTGAGGACCATGCCCTCAAAACCGTAAAAGAACGGGCCGAGGGTGGCGATGATCGCCAGCGTTGTCGCATAGCGCCTCGCGTTCTTCTCGCGAGGCGTGAGTGAGGGTGTCGTAGACATGTCTTCGTCCTTGAAGGTGAGGAATGCGCCCGCGCCTGCCGTGTGCGCACTCCTCACGCTACGCGCCTCAATTTGTGTCCGAGCTAACGGACATAAACATAGTAAGTGATCTAAGTCACTCACCATGTTGGTGTTCACCGCTTCTGAATCACAAACTCCGGATCCGGAGCACTCGTCACCTCCACCGACTCAGCATCAATAACCAACGCCTTCGCACCACGCAGACGCAACGTCCCACGCACCCGCACCCAACTATCCGCCGCAGGAACCGCTCCGTCCCACCGCACCGCAAAACCAATCGCATACGCGTCCGCCGCACAACACCAAATCGCCATACGCGCCACCGCGAAACTCTCCTCCTGCGTCAACCGCGGAATCGACGCCTGCCCCCGCGCCGAAGCCTCGCTCATCACAAAACCCGTCAACTCCACACGCTGACCATCATGCACCTTCCCATGAGACGCAAACTCCTCAACCTGAGCAGCAAAGTTCTCCGTCGTCAGCTCCAACACCCCACTCGACGAGGCCTGGGACCCACCCCCGCTCTGGCTCCCACCCGGGGTGGCCGACTGCGCGCCCCCATCCGCGCTCGCGGGGGGAGCGGAGGGGCTGTCCTCGGATGGTGCGCCCGGGTCCGCCGCGGCTTCGTCTTCGGTATCTGCGGCGCGCGCGCTAATCGTGGTTGCGGCCAGCTCAGAGGGGGACACGCGGAAGGGAAGGACCAGGATGAGGGCGGCCAGGATAGCCACGCAGGCGCGCGTCAGTCCACGACGCGACGACGCGGGCGCATGGGTGTGCTCCCCATGGGTGTGCTCACCTTCGCCCACTTCCAGACGCGACGACAACGCCAGCGCGCACGCCAACAACCCGGCGCCCGACACGAGGATGCCCAGCCGCGCCGACGGTGGCACGAATGACCCGTAGCGTCCTGACAGTGCCATCCATGCGAGCGCCGCGCCCAGCCCCGCCAGTGATAAAGCCTCCAGGGTGGGAGCAATCCGATCCAACAACTTCACGAGAGAACCCCCATCCACCAGGAGCCGCCAACAACCAACGCGGCAACTGCTGTCACCGTCACGAACAGGCGCGCCACAAATGTTCCGCGGAACTGCGACGACAACAACGCCATGTTCTTCACATCCATCATCGGCCCGTACACCATGAAGCCCATGAGAGCACCTGTCGGTGCCAATGAGGCGAACGAGCGTGCAATCACCGCATCAGACGATGAACACAGGGACAGGGCGAAACCCGCTCCCATCATCAGAGCCAACGCGCCCGCCGCAGGCAACCCCGACAGCAACGACGACACCGGCCACAGCACCTGTGCCACCGTTGATGCGGCCACGCCTCCCAGCAAGAACGGCAAAATTCGCCCAAATGAGCGACCCGTCGCCGCCAGCACGCCAGAGACGCTCCGGTCGGGCATCTCGCACCCGTGCTCGCAACAACACGCGTCGCCCCCGTGATCGGTGTCCGACAGGCTCTCCTCGCGCAGTGCGTGCGGGGGAATGACCAGCATAGACAGGCCGACCGTGAGGGCGACGACGACGGAGAGGCCGACGCGCGCCGCGACGAGCGACCACGACCCGAAGGCGTAGAGCGTCGAGGCGAACACCAGTGGGTTGATCGCGGGGGAGGCCAGCATGAGGGTCGTCGCCGCCGACAGGGGAACCCCCTTGCGCAGGAGGGAACGGAAAATCGGAACGGCCGAGCAATCGCACACGGGCAGCACGAAAGCTGCGAGGAGCGCAGTCAGCACCGACGCGAGGGGGTTCGTCGGGAACACCCGGGCGATGAGCGCGGGGGAGAGGTAGGCCTCGATGAGTTCGGCAACAAAGACACCCAGGAGGAGGAAGGGGATCGCCTGCAGGGTCATGCCCACCGCAATCGTCGCTGCGCGCCCAACCGGGAAACCCGCGCCGGATAGGGACCCCTGCAACGCCCAGACGACCAGCAGCGCGGCGATCACGCACACGCCGACGAGCGCACCCCAGGGGCGCATGGGGCGTTTCGTTTCCGTTTCAAACACCCCACAACTCTAGTGCAGGGTTGCGCGCTCCCCGAAAGCACGCGCCGTGGCAACGAGGCCGTGCACCGAGACGGGAAGAGCACGCCTGCGCTGTGGGCAGACAGACGCGCCCCCGATGGGCATCTGAACAGTCGCTTCGCTACACTGGTTTTTCGCTACGATCCGGCCCGCGACAGCGGGGTATCACCGGGGAGCATCCGGAAGAAAGAGGGCAGCGACAGTCGGCCACGGCCTCGTCCCCTCCAGTAGAACCGGACGGGAGGGCCCGACACAGCCCCAACGAAGCGGCCGCACCCGACCAACGGGAGCGGCAAGCGGGGTGGTACCGCGGGTGCCGGCGACGCCGGTCCTCGTCCCTGTATAGGCGCGAGACGAGGACACTCATGACGAAGCACGGCTTCTATCCCCGCCACCGGCAAGACGAGGTGGACCCCAGCCCTTCCTTCCCGACCATGGAAGCATCCACGCTGGCCTTCTGGGCGAGCGATGACACCTTCCGCAAGTCGGTGCAGATGCGCGACGCCGGCGAGCACGGCTCTAATGAGTTCGTGTTCTACGATGGTCCGCCTTTCGCCAACGGCCTGCCCCACTACGGTCACCTCCTGACCGGCTACGTCAAGGACGTGGTGGGCCGCTACCAGACCATGAAGGGCCACCGCGTCGAGCGCCGCTTCGGCTGGGACACGCACGGCCTGCCCGCCGAGCTCGAGGCCCAGCGCCAGCTCGGCATCGAAGACGTCACCGAGATTACCCGTGAGGGCGGCATCGGCATCGAAGCCTTCAACGCGGCCTGCCGCTCCTCCGTCCTGCGCTACACGAAGGAATGGGAAGAGTACGTCACCCGCCAGGCACGCTGGGTCGACTTCGAGAACGACTACAAGACGCTCGACATGTCCTACACCGAGTCCGTGATCTGGGCGTTCAAGCAGCTCTACGACAAGGGCCTGGCCTACCAGGGGTACCGCGTCCTGCCCTACTGTTGGAACGACCGCACGCCTCTGAGCAATCACGAGCTCAAGATGGACGACGAGGTCTACCAGGACCGCACCGACAACACGGTGACGGTGGGCCTGCGCCTGGAGACCAAGCTGCGCGAGGATTCGGCCCGCCCCGAGCTGGCGCTCATCTGGACGACCACGCCCTGGACCCTGCCCTCGAACTCGGCCGTCGCCGTGGGGCCGCAGATCGAGTACTCCCTCGTCGAGGTCGCGGTCGACCATGAGGGTAACCTTGCGGGCGAGCGTGTCCTCATCGCCACCGACCTGATCCCGTCCTATGCCAAGGAGCTGGGCGAGGACCACACCATCGTCGCCACCTACAAGGGCCACGAGCTGGTGGGCCTCCACTACCACCCGATCTACGACTACTTCGACACGCCCGAGCGCCGCGCCGAAGGCGGCGCCCCCGGCCCCAACGGCTGGTCCATCATCGCTGCTGACTACGTGACGACGACGGATGGCACCGGCCTCGTCCACCAGGCACCCGCCTTCGGTGAGGACGACATGTGGACGTGCATGGAGTACGGCATCGGCCTCGTCATGCCCGTCGACGAGGGCGGCGTCTTCACCTCGGAGGTCCCCGACTACGAGGGCATGCAGATCTTCGACGCGAACCGCTACGTGGTCGCCGACCTGCGCGAGCAGGGCGGTCCCATCGCGCGCCGCGCCCCCGAGATCCGCGCCGTGCTGGTGCGCGAGAAGTCCTACGTGCACTCCTACCCGCACTGCTGGCGCTGCCGCAAGCCCCTCATGTACAAGGCCGTGTCCTCCTGGTTCGTCCGCGTGACCCAGATTCGCGACCGCATGGTCGAGCTCAACCAAGAGATCACCTGGACCCCCGCGCACACCAAGGACGGCATCTTCGGCAAGTGGCTGGAGGGTGCTCGCGATTGGTCGATCTCGCGTAACCGCTTCTGGGGCGCGCCGATCCCCGTGTGGGTGTCGGACGATCCGGCCTACCCGCGCACGGACGTCTACGGTTCCATCGCGGAGCTTGAGGCCGACTTCGGCGTGGAGGTCACGGACTTCCACCGTCCCTTCATCGACTCTCTGACGCGCCCGAACCCGGACGACCCGACGGGCAAGTCGACGATGCGTCGTATCTCCGACGTGTTCGACTGCTGGTTCGAGTCCGGCTCGATGCCCTTCGCGCAGGTGCACTACCCGTTCGAGAACCAGGAGTGGTTCGAGAACCACTACCCGGGCGACTTCATCGTCGAGTACATCGGTCAGACGCGCGGCTGGTTCTACACGCTGCACGTCCTGGCGACCGCGCTCTTCGATCGTCCCGCGTTCCGCTCCTGCGTCTCCCACGGCATCGTGCTGGGTGACGACGGCCTGAAGATGAGTAAGTCGCTGCGTAACTACCCGGACGTGGCCGAGGTGTTCAACAAGTACGGCTCCGACGCGATGCGTTGGTTCCTCATGTCGAGCCCGGTCGTGCGCGGCGGCAACCTGATCGTCAAGGAAGAGTCGATCCGCGACACCGTCCGTCAGGTGCTGCTGCCGATCTGGAACACGTACTACTTCTTCACGCTGTACGCGGGTGCCTGCAACAAGGGTGAGGGTTACGAAGCGAAGCGCATCGACCTGTCCTCGCCCGAGGCCGTGGCCGCGCTGGCGCAGATGGATCGCTACCTGCTGGCCCACACCCGCACCCTCGCCGAGGACGTGCGTGGCGCGCTGGACGGCTATGACGTTGCTGGTGCTTGCGATGCGATTCGCGACTACCTGGACGTCCTGACGAACTGGTACGTGCGTACCCAGCGTCAGCGCTTCTGGGACGAGGACAGCGCCGCGTTCGACACGCTGTACACGGCTCTCGTGACGCTCATGGAGCTGGCGGCACCCCTGCTGCCGCTGCTGGGCGAGGAGATCTGGCGTGGCCTGACGGGCGGAGAGTCCGTGCACCTGACGGACTACCCGGTTATCGACGAGGCCGTGGATGCCCCCGAGCTGGTCGCCGCCATGGATGAGGTTCGTTCGGTCGTGTCGTCGGCTCACGCGCTGCGCAAGACGCATCAGCTGCGTGTGCGCCAGCCGCTGGCCTCCCTGCAGGTCGTCTCCGAGCACTTTGCTGCCTTGGAGCCCTTCGCGGACCTGATTGCTTCCGAGGTGAACGTGAAGTCCGTGGTGTTCTCCGCGCCGGAGAATTCGGGCTTGAGCGTGCGCACCGAGCTGAGCCTGAACCCGCGTGCCTTCGCCCCGTCGGTTCGTAAGCTGACGAGCCAGCTGTTCAAGGCTCAGAAGTCCGGTGAGTGGGAGCTGGCGGAAGATGGCGCGTGCCGTTTCCCGGGCGTCGTGGTTGACGGCGCTCCGCTGGAGCTGACCGGTGACATGTTCTCGGTGTCTACCTCCGTGGATGCTGCCGAGGGACAGGTCGCGGACGTGCTGGCGTCGGGCACCTTCGTGGTGCTCGATACGGAGCTGACCCCCGAGCTCGAGGCCGAGGGCTACGCCCGCGACGTCGTGCGTGCCGTCCAGGACGAGCGTAAGAACGCCGGCCTGCACATTGCGGACCGCATCGACCTGTCGCTGACGGTTCCCACCGATCACGTGGCTGACGTGGAGGCCTGGCGCGACATGATCGCTGCCGAGACCCTCGCGCTGTCGCTGACAGTCGAGGCTGGCGACAAGCTCGCCGTGAGCGTCGCCAAGCACTGAGTGCTGAAAACTCAGGCGGGCGGGCTGCGCGAAGGCGCGGCCCGCCCGCTTTCATACGCGATGACGGGGCGAGGGCGCACAGCTTGAAGGGCACACGTCGCAGGGCGCAGGCAGGGGGAGCGTATGCCTAGCTGAGGTGCAAGCACCGAAGCGCTAGCGCGACGCGATGTAACGCAGGTCGACGGTCGCCTCGCGCAGGCGCTCGAGGTAGGCAGAGTTCGACGTCATCCACGGTGAGAGGACGGGCTGGCCGTCCTGCTTCATGAAGGAGTTCAGCAGATCCTCGCGAGAAAATCGCGTGGCGAAGAGGATCTGGCGCAGCTCAAGGCTGTTCGCCGCCTCGACGCTCAAGATTGGGTAGGTCGCGTGCGTGTAGCGCTTGACCCTGGGCCACGGCGTGTCGGTGATGCGCCAGCGGCCATCGGTTGGCGGATCGCTCGGCAGGACGATGGGACGCAGACGAAGATTGGCGCGGCGCAGCGCACCGAGCTGTGTGATCAGGACGTAGCTGGCGAAGGCCTCGCTGCGTGTGTCCATCGTGAAGCGCGTGCTCGGGTGGCGCTCGGACCAGCTGAAACGGTAGTAGCCCGATATCTCCCACATCGTGAAGAAGTCGGTGTTGTAGGACGAGAATGAGTGCCCGTAGCCGTATCCGTTCTGGAAGTCACTTTGTGCGACGGAAGTACCCGAACAGAGCTTCCCAATCAACGTCTCTAACTTCTCCAACATGCTCGGAGACTCCTTCGATGATGTTTTGCGTGATGAGTTCGTCAATCGTCATGGCAACCCATGCGCCCAGAGCGACCTTCTCGAGGATACGAACCTGGGGAGCGTATCCGTAGGACCCGTGGTCTTCGTCGAGCAAACAGATCTCGATCATGACGTCCTCAGGCAGAGCGTTGCCCGTGAAACGGAACTGGTGGTAGAGCTCGTTGAAGTTGGCAGGCGGCCCCGAGCGGAACTCGGAGGGGAAGATGCCGCCGTTCATGATGGGGGTCAGATGGCGTCCGCCGACGTGGCCAATGTGGTCGAGGCCGGTGATGTCGAAGGCTTCGATGAACTCGGCTTTGGAACGGAAATATCGATTGGTTCCGGGGACCTCGCCGTGGTCGCGATCCTGGCGCCACGCGGGGAACGTGGTCTTCGGCTTGGCGTATCGGGAGCGAAGCCAGGCGTTGGTCGACACCAGTTCGGGGTCAGTGCCGTCGGACATCTGGGCCGCCATGGAACCGGTGACGTCCATGCCCGCGCGATAACGTTGCCCGAGTCCCGCCTCGGCGTGGGGGATCACGTCCCCGGGGCCGGGAGCGCGCACGGGGAACATTGCGCTCATGGGGGTGACGACTTCGTCTGGGTGTGGATTGTGCGGCTCGGGGGGCACGGAAGCTCGATTCTCTGTGGTGATGTCAGGTCAGGAAACGGCGATCCTGGCCGCTATCGTCCTGGCGGCAGCGGGATTGGGGGAACCACGGACGGCTGTGGGGCAGTCGGGGACGATTGAATAGGGGAAGTTGGGATTGGGGACACGGCACGCGCGGGAGCCTGAGGGCCGTGCGCAGGCTGCGAGGGCCTGTCCGCTGTGGGACGCTGGGGCGCGGAGCTGCCCCTGTCGCTGTGCGCGTGCGCTCCTGCGTGGGAGACAGTACTCGCTTGGGTTTGCTGCCCGGTGTCCGCGATCTTTGAGGCCACGGGCGAAGAGGCCGTGTGGGCGGGCTTGTCTGTTTTGCTGCGCCGCGGCCCCTTGCTTCCCTTATGCCCGCGGCTGGGCTTGGCGGGCTTTCTGAACATTGCCAGCTCGAGGGCGTTCATGAGCGGACAGACCATCTTGTTGTAGCGCTCGTAGTCCAGGCCGTAGAGTTCTTCGCTCACGCATTTGAGGCGCACGTTGGAGAATTGCACCTGCGTGTAGAAGAAGATCGACATGGGGACTTTGAACACCGTTGAGATGCCAGCGATCGCGATGCTTGAGGATTCGGGGATCGTCAGGACGTCGTCGCGTGACTTGATGCGCTGGCTTTTCTCGTCCACGAAAATCACGATTTCCGTGAAGTAGTCGAATGCGGCGTAGATCGCTTGGAGCATTTGCTGCCACGAGACGCGGTGCGTCAGCGTGAATGTTGACCGAATCCAGCCGCTATCGACGTGTTGTCCTTCTAGATACATGGCACTGCTCCTCTCGCGTCGTTGTTCGCCGAAGGTGTGTGGGTGTTCAGCCGCGGGTGGGGGCGGCGGACCCGTTGGGCTTGGCCGCGTGCAGGTGCATCATGATCTCCATGGAGTCCATGAGCTGCGACATCGACTTGTTGTACTTCTCGTAGGTGGTGTTGCGGAACTCTTGGTTGACGCTGCCGACGGATACCGCTACCGCTTGGCTCTGATTGCGGAATGTGATCATCAGGGGGGCGTTGAGGACCGTGGAGATGCCGCGCAGTATGATCGCGCGGTCTTCGGGGATTGCGAGGATGTCCGACTGCTTGGTCACGGAGATCTGCGTGCCGTCGACCAAGATCTGCGGGTTGGCGAAGTACGGGTACGCCCCGTGCACGGCCTGGAGCAGCTGGTCCCATGTGACGCGGTACGTTAGGTTGAACGTGGAGCGGATCCAGCCGTTTTCCTCACGTTCTTCAACGAGCAGCATGTCTCATCCTTATCGTGTCACGCGCGTATGAGAGCGCGCGTGAGGGGCATCCTATCAGTGAGCGCTCAGCGAGCCGCATCGATAGTTGCTTTCGCGGTTTTCAGGTCGACGCCGGTGCGGTCCCTGTATGCCTTGATAGCGCTGACGAGGCGACCGTCGGCCACCATCCGGAGTTCGGCATCCGTCAGCTCGAGGCTGGTAGAGACGATCGCGGATGTGGGCACGGGCACGGCGTCAATCGCGGCTTTGGCTGCCTTGAGGCTTACGCCGGTGCGGTCCTTGTATGCCTTGACTGCCGCGATTTTCGGGCCCGTAGCCAGCAACTCCATTTCGGCGTCGCTCACTTCCAGGGACGAGGCCGTGGCGGGGGCGAGTGAATCGGTGGAAGCAACGGGGGAGGAGGGACCGGCCAGAGCCGAGATCCCGGCGTCCGCGTAGGCGGCGCGCAGGCGCGCCTCAAGGGTCGCGACCTGCTCCTTCAGTCGGCGGTTTTCGGTGCGCAGCTCCTCAATCTCGCTTGCCTGGCCGAACCACTTGCCCATGGAAATCCTCCATATCTCATTCTTACTTGTCCCTCCCATCCTACT
>OLRB01001163.1_pt1 | contig 12037 bp, 14 predicted proteins | sample 1672751 | NCBI WGS metagenome assembly OLRB01 (sample SAMEA3136720, study PRJEB25190) | human gut metagenome | biome: human gut; feature: human-associated habitat; material: faeces | place: Austria | collected 2013
TAAGAAGTCCTGCGCGTTTCAATGAATCGCGGAAGTCTGGGTCTACTTGAAGAAGTGCACGAGCGATACCGTGACGGATCGCACCTGATTGACCAGCGTATCCACCACCTACAACGTTAACGTGTACGTCGTATGAACCTTCAGTTGAAGTAACTGCAAAAGGTTGGTTGATAACGAGACGAAGGTCTGCGTGTGGGATGTATTCTTCTACATCTTTTTTGTTAACTGTGATTTTACCAGTACCTGGAACCAAACGTACGCGTGCAACGGCGTTTTTACGGCGTCCTGTACCTGCATATTGTGCTTGTGCCATTATATTAGTGCTCCTTTCCTCTTAGAATTAGATAAGTCCTGAGATATCAAGTACTTCTGGTTGTTGTGCAGCGTGAGTGTGCTCACCGCCAACGAAGACTTTCAATTTCATACCTTGTGCGCGTCCAAGAGTGTTGTGTGGAAGCATACCTTTAACTGATTTTTCGATCAAACGAACAGCATTTTTAGAACGAAGTTCACCTGCTGAGATTTGTTTCAATCCACCTGGGTACATTGAGTGAGTGTAGTAGATCTTATCAGTTGCTTTTTTACCAGTCAATTTAACTTTTTCAGCATTGATAACGATTACGAAGTCACCTGTATCAGTGTGTGGTGTGAAAGTTGGTTTGTTTTTTCCGCGAAGTACGCTAGCAACTACTGCAGAAAGACGTCCAAGTGGCACATCAGTTGCGTCAACGACATACCATTTACGTTCAACTTGGCCTGGTTTAGCCATAAATGTTGTTTTGTTCATGATTTCTCCTATATATAGTTCGATTTTTGTTTACGAGTGATGGGTGTTCCTTCCCATCGAAAAGTATTTGGAAGGTTCCGGGGCCTTTCAAATGGGGTAAACAATACCGTTTAACATAATATCAAAAAAACACGTCCAAGGCAAGTCATTTGGAGGTGTTTTTCTTTTATTTTTTGTATTTTTTTAGTCTCTAATTTTATAAAGCGTAAGACTAGAAATCATGCCTAAATAACATCTAAAGAGTACAAACTAATCCTCAGATTCCCAAAAAAGCTGGTCTAAAGTTTTGTCCAGAGTTTTGCAGATAGCAATACACAGATTTATAGTAGGGTTGTAATCACCTTTTTCAATAGCTGAAATGGTCTGACGCGAAACACCAATTGCATCTGCCAAGCCTTGTTGAGTGAGATCCTTTGCTACACGAGCTGACTTCATTTTTAAATTTTTCATTCAAAAATCCTATTCTTCGTCTTCTAGTTCTTCCAGACGGTTTTTTCTGATTTTTTTGATGATAACCAATCCGTCACAAATAAGGATCAAACCCAATGTCAAAAATGCTACACTACTCATAAGATTCTTCCCTATCTTAAACGACTGAAATAGACTTAAGAGGCCCATTAGCGATATAAAAATTCCCAAAAAACACATTACCCAGGAAATTATAAGCATCTTCTTCTCAAGTTTTTTGTCTAGCAACCATGGGTGCCCATTCCGTGATACGCTGTGCACTACGACTACGCACATAGAACCAAAGAAGGTGATGAATAATAAGGACTGAGCTAATTCTAGGGAGTGTGTCTTACTAGCAACCAGAATCGTTACAAATATACCAAGCATGGCTACCCAATAACCTCTAGCAGAAGATTCTCCGCTGATCAACTGAGCACGTTCATCCATCGTGCTAGCTACTTTTTTCTTTGACTTTTTCATTTTGTTTCCTCCATTTTCTAGATTTATTATAGCATTATTTTACGTTATGTCAAATATATCATTCATTTTGTATGGATTATCTTTTTATATTCTATTAATCTATCATTTCAGAAAACAAAAAATCAGATAGGAAATCCTATCTGACACTATTTCTATCTAGCTTCTTTACCAATCGTAAAGACAGCTAAGGTATCTGGTCCGACGTGGGTAGAGATGACTGGTCCAAGTGGCATAATGAGAACTTGCTCAATACCGTCAACTGCTAACAATTGTTCTTTTAGATTCTCCGCCGCTTCAATATCATTGGCATAAGCGACAATTGCTGTGCTATGTCCAATATCCTGGGTAGCTTGTAGGACCATTTCTTTAATGGCTTTTTTACGTCCACGGATTTTGGCCAGAGGAACCAACTTACCTGAAGCGTCCAGCCAAAGAAGAGGCTTGATATTAATCAAACTACCAATAATGGCTGAGCTCTTAGAAAGGCGACCCCCACGCATGAGATGGTAGAGATCATCAACTAAGAAATAGGTCCGTAAACGTGGCAGAATGTCCTCAATCATGGCTTTCGTTTCAGATAAGCTCTTACCTTGGTCACGAGCTTCTGCCGCCAAGATAGAGAGATAACCTTCCCCACCTGCTGCTGCCAGGGTATCTACAATCTCAATGACAGCTTCTGGGTACTCATCCAAAATCATGTCACGCGCCATAACAGCACTTTGATAAGTACCTGAAAGCACTGATGAGAAGGCAATATAGAGAAGAGCATCACCATTTTTAGCATGACGACGAAAAACCTCTTCAAATTGACCAACATTCACCTGGCTTGTGGTAGGCTGACTGCCTTCTTGCATACGTTCTAAGAGACGGTCACTCGTTAAACGGTTAGGACCAACGGTCTCATAGGCAATATCATCAAGCGTGATGGTCAAACCAACGAGCTCTACCTTATTCTCCTGAGCCCATTTTTCATCTAGATCTGCTGTTGAATCTGTCAAAATTTTAAATGTCATATATCCCTCTATTCTATTTCATTTAAAAGGTCCTGTAATTTCCCTAATTGTGCATCGTCCCATGGACGTAGTTTTGGTGTCTTTAAGTCAATATGTGCCGACATCTTGTCTAGGTCAGACTTAACGGTATTGACACGCTCTTCCAACTCACGCGCCGAAACACGTAAAGCTCCTTGTGAAAAGATAGCCCACTGTTCATTTAAGTCACTAGTTGCTACTTCAACTAGATTTTGAACAGTATTCATCTCAGCCGCTGCGCGCTCAATATAGCTATCTGCTGTCTCATCTTCCTCAGTAAAAATAACACTGATACGATATTGATCATAACGTTGACGGCTCCCTGGAACAAACTGAGCATCAAACACACAGATAATATCAATATGTTCAAAGTTAGCATAATGATTGAGCTTACGAAGCAATGTTTCACGAGCTTCATCAAGCTGATTGGTCTTAAAAAGTTGACGGGTTTCTTGCCAAAAGGCAATCATATTATAACCATCAACTAGAAGTATTCTTTTTTTCATAGTTACAATCGGTTTCGATAAACTTCATACATGAGAACTGCAGCTGCCACACTGGCATTAAGGCTCTGCACATGACCACTCATAGGAATAGTAATCATCTCATCCACTTGTTTCTTGATGTTAGCAGAGATTCCCTTACCTTCATTACCAATGATAAGGGCAACCTTTCCAGCTGTGTTCCATTTATGAGACGGCGTGCCATCCATATCTGTCCCAAATACCCAGAAGCCCGCTTCTTTAAGTTTATCAAGAGTTTGGCTAAGATTGGTCACTCGGGCAATGGGAATATGCTCCACGGCTCCTGTTGATGTCTTGGCAACGACAGGTGTTACCCCCACAGCACGATGCTTAGGAATAATAACTCCTGTCACCTGAGTAGCATCAGCTGTACGTAGGATAGAACCAAAGTTATGAGGGTCGTTGAGTCCATCTAAAATGAGGACTAGAGGATTCTCCTCTTGTTCAGCCTTATCCATAATAACTGAGAGCTCAGAGTAAGCGAACTCTGACACACGAAGAACAAAACCTTGATGCACAGCTCCACCTGTCATATCAGACAAGGTTTTCTTAGGTGTCCAAGAGATGGAAACCTTCTTTTCAGCTGCCAAAGCCTTTATGGCATCAACATTTTTCCCTCGAAGATCATCTTGAATATAGAGTTTATTTCCAGTATTTGCTTCCAGACTCTCTGTTACGGCATGCACACCATAAACAATGTCTAGACTTGATTCTTTAGTTGTTTTCATAAGCTAATTCTATCATAAAAAAAGCCCTCTTACGAGGGCAAAGCATGTTAAATAAATGTAATTGCTGCTAGATAAAGCACTATAAGAACCAGAACAAGCGTTGCAGCAGCCAAAACCTGCTTACCAATTGTATCTGGATCTGAGATTGATTCTGCAATCTTTCTCGCAGCTTGAGTAATGGTTTTACCTGCTGCTTGGAAGATATCAATTGAACCTGTGCTTGTTGAACTATTTCCAGAAATTGCTGAAGACCAACCACTCAAAACCTCAGCAATTTGTTCTGCTAATTGCTGTGTTAACGCTCTAGTTGTCTCAGCCAACTCATTAACAGCCGTAGCTTGTATATGATTGGCGGTTTCAGTGTAGCTATTTGCACTGGTATTATAAGTAACCGGTACAGTCGTTGTTGTCGTTGATGAATACTGATTCCTACGGTAACTATCAGGTGTCACTGGACGTTCGCCTTCATTGAAGACGCTAAAAGTCTGTGTCAGGTAATGAATATTGTTATTCGTATCAATCAACTCAAAGGTCATTTTATGAATACCAGTCGTTTGTTCTGCCAAATGGTAGGCACTCAAACCAGCATTGACCTCATCCAGAGTTCCTTCAACAAAGTAACTATGATGAATTTGTTTGCCATCAAGGACTAGATTAAGGCCCTTAATCTTCTTACCTTCCATCTTGTTAACATCAAAATTGACGTTAAAGATTTCACCACGTGCTAAATAAAGAATGTCTGTATTCCCTGTAACAGCAGGTTGATCTTCAAGAAGCGCTCCAGTACTATCTCGTTTTGGAACAACGGTGTATACTTCAGAAGTGATTGGAGTTGCTAAGATTTCTGAGATGAGTCCATCCGTAAAGGTTACCTCTGACGAATAGGTCAAACTCTCACTTTGCAACATAGAAACCACTTCAGAAGTTTCAAAGACCTCAGAAGTTGATGATGAATCTTTCCAACCAATCGTGAGGACAGTTAAGCTATCTTCTGAATTATTATTTAACTGACTCGTTTCTGGAGCCGTAGATGCAAGAGAGCTAGCAGTACTTGCAGACTCAGAAGCGACTTCAGAAGTTGCAATAGCTTGGCTAGTATGAGTTGCACTTACAAATGTCTTATGAGAATCCAATGAAGAATACTCTGATTTTTCAATAACATCATGTGTATTTCCAGCAAGTTCAGATGTATATAGGGTGCTTTCACTCTTATACATTGAAGTCACAGCTTGAGACTCTGCAGTCGCTGTAGCCTCACGAGACTTATCATAAGTAAGCACAATATTTGGTTTAGCTTGTTCAGAATCAGATGTTGGATTTGCATCTCCTCGTTCAGATGCCGCTACTGATCGATCCTCACCAAAAGCCTGGGCACGAGCCTCTTCTGAATGAGGTGTCGTCGTAGAAACACTAGTCTCCACGATATCAACTTGAGAATGTACCTCAAGAAGCCCCTCATCTGTCTCACTTGAAGAGACAACCATCAGTGACGTTGAGGTCACTACTGAACTTACTTGACTCGCTGGCTCTGCCTTAGCTCCTACTGATGAAAAATCAGCCTGAGGAGCAACTGGAGCCGGTGCCTCACTATTAACATAATCTATTTTAGCTTCATCAGGTTTTACCTGAACTTCATCTGCTTTACCTGTTTGAAGCGTAAAGCTAGATAAAATCAAAGCAGCAAAAGTTGTATAGAAAACTTTTTTCTTAGCTATTTCCATTCACCTCCTCATTTTTTATGGCCTCATTTACTAATATTATAGACTTTTTTTTTACTTTCTGTCAAATTAGTTTTATTAAAAAACGCTATAATATCGGGGTTTTACACGTGTCAGACATCCCTTAACTTTCTCATTTTCAAGGTGCTAAATATTAGTTTCATCTTATTTTTCATTATCAAGACGCTGAATTACTTTGATTCTCAAATAATCTAAATTTTGAAGCTTCAACTAATTGTCACAATTTTTATAGCCTTTAAATAACAAAAATCCTGCTCTCGGCAGAATTTTTAGATTTCTTTTTCAACTTCGTCAATACACCAAGCAATCAGTTCCTCTAAGCGAGCAATATCCTCGGTCATATGAAGATAGCCCATGACTGCTTCGAAGCCTGTTGACATCTTATAGGTAATAACATCTGTATTTTTAGCCTTGGTATGGCTATTCGCATTACGACCTCTTTTATAGATGTCTAGCTCTTTTTCAGTCAAAAGCTCTTGCTCTAGCATTTTTTCAATGAGACTAGCCTGGGCCTTAGCTGAAACATAGCGTGTAGCTAGACGGTGCAGTTGGTTTGGCTTGGTCTGACCTTGAAAAATCAGGTGACGGCGAATGTACAAGGAATAAACAGCATCTCCCTCAAAGGCGAGAGCAATGCCGTTAATAAGGTTGACATCAAGATGTTTAGTCACGTGTCCACCTCACGCCCTCCTTGGTATCAAGAAGTTTGATACCTTGAGCAGCCAACTCATCGCGAATGCGGTCTGCTGTCGCAAAGTCCTTGTTGGCACGCGCCGCTTGACGCTCTTCAATGAGTTTTTCGATATCTTCATCAAGGACTTCTTCTTCGAAAACAATACCGAAGACTTGGAGCATTTTTTCAAAAACATCCTTAACGGTTTGGTCATAATTGCCTGAATTAATCCATTTGGCCATGTCAAACAGAACAGTCACACCATTCGCTGTATTAAAGTCATCATCCATAGCTTCTTGGAAGGCGTCAAGATAAGTTTGCAACTCAGCTTGATTCACCTGATCTGTCAACGGAAGACTGTGGGTATTTTTCAAATACTTAAGATTAACTTCAGCATCATGGATAGCTTTTTCTGTAAAGTTAATTGGTTTACGGTACTGTTGGGTTGCTAGGAAGAAGCGAAGCACTTGACCATCAACCGTTTGAAGCATATCATGAACGGTCACGAAGTTACCCAAGGATTTTGACATTTTTTCATTATCCACATTGACAAAACCATTATGCATCCAGTAGTTAGCGAAGGTCTTGCCAGTTTTGGCTTCGGATTGGGCAATTTCATTGGTATGGTGTGGAAACTCAAGGTCTGCACCTCCACCATGAATATCGATAGTATCTCCAAGGATTTCAGTCGCCATTACAGAACATTCGATGTGCCAACCAGGACGACCAGGTCCCCACGGGCTGTCCCAAGAAACTTCTCCCTCTTTGGCAGCTTTCCAAAGGGCAAAATCCAGAGGATTTTCCTTACGTTCTGTTTCAGCATCCGTACGTCCGCTTGCACCAATTTCAAGATCTTCCAAGGTCTTGTTAGCCAATTTAGCATAGTTGTTTGACTTAGCTACTCGGAAGTAAACATCTCCTTCAGAGACATAGGCAAATCCTTTGTCAACCAAGGTTGACACGAATGTAATGATTTCATCCATGTAGTTAATAACACGTGGATTTTGTGTCGCTGGTTTGATGCCAAGTTGTCCGGTATCTTCCATAAAGGCCGCGATAAACTTGTCCGACAATTCCTTAGTTGAAATACCAGCTTCATTAGCTGCCTTGATGATCTTATCATCTACATCCGTAAAGTTGGAAATATAGTTGACTGTGTAGCCACAATACTCAAAATAACGACGAATAGTATCAAAAGCTACTGCTGAACGGGCATTTCCGATATGAATATAATTGTAAACTGTTGGTCCGCAGACATACATATTGACAACATTTTCTGTCAAAGGTACAAAATCACGGAGCGAACGTGTCATCGTATCATAAATTTTAATCACTAGAGATTCCTTTCAATTAACTGGAAACTATTTTTTATCCTTGATATGGTTTAGGTACAAACACAAGAGTATAACGAGAATGATAATCCAAATAGCCGCAACTAGCTGACCTTGAGCCAAGAGAGACATAGCTGAAAGAAAACTCCCAACTATATAGAAGACCAAAAAAGGATTGTCCTTGAAGAATTTTTTCATTACTCAAATCTCACTTGTGTCGTTGCTTAAAAACAAGACCGGCCCATAACAGAGCAATGCAAAACCATAAGGCGGCCATGCTATAGTCTGCTCTATGTAAAGCAATGTAAACAAGGGCAAGAGGGCCCACGACCGTCAATCGAGTTACCTTTGAACTAAAAAGTTTCATCGTTTCCTTTCCTTATAGACGTGATGAGTGGAAGCTAGCTGCTTTTAGAAGATCTTCTAGCTTTTCGCTATAGTATTCACGTCCTTCTTCAATATCGTGGATAACTTCTTCATCCTTTTGACCATGAACACGCACAACCTTAGCAGGAACACCAACGACTGTAACATCTTCTGGGACATCCGCAACAACCACAGCTGCCGCACCGACCTTAGAATTCTTTCCAATCTCAATAGGGCCTATGACCTGAGCATGGGCTGAAACCAAGGCACCCTCACGAACGGTTGGGTGACGTTTTCCGACATCTTTACCAGTACCACCTAAAGTGACACCGTGGTAAAGCATAGCGCCCTTCTCCACAACAGCTGTCTCACCAATGACAAGGCCTGAGCCATGGTCAATGAAAACACCTTCAGCAATCTGAGCCCCTGGGTGAATCTCGATTTGAGTCCAGAAGCGCCAAAACTGACTATGCATACGCGCTAAGAGTCGACAATGGTGGCGCCAGAGAAAATGTGAGATACGATGGGCAGCCAAGGCTTTTAATCCAGGGTAGGTTAAAAGAACCTCTAGACTCGTCCGAGCTGCCGGGTCATTTTTCTTTACTATATCAATACTTTCTTTCCACCAACCCATTTAGGTCACTCCTTACATCATTATTGCTATTATTGTTTGTTGTGGCCCTATTATTTCTTTAAAGTGGAAAGCTGTAAACACTAGGTCTACTCGCTATCCCCCTCAAAATAAGACCAATCGACTAACTCAGGTTGCTCATCAAACGGATTGATGACAATACCTTGAACCTTATCCAACTCATTTTCACCTGTTGAAGGCTGGTAAATTTCTGACAGTGGCCATTGCAAAATCGTCCCTTTAGCCTTACGGAAAGGTAGGCCAAAAGTCTCGTTACCGTACCATTTTGCAAAGCTCGTTAAGTTCGTAAACACAGGCACATAACTCTGTCCCTCTGCATTCGACATGGTCGCAAAGAGACGGTCATCCTGGCCATCTTCCTCGCGTTTGTGAATGAAGGCTGGAACAAGATAAATCTTATCTTTAGGAGCTGCCTTTTGATTTTCCTCACCCAAAAGATTATTAAGGGTCTGAGTGAAATAGTTGATAAACTGGATGAGTTCACTGCTTGCAAAAAGAGTGGTATTTGAGAAATCACCATCCTCTTTTAAATTGAAAGCAAGACCAAAAAGCTCTGCCTGAACCAGTTGTGTTAAAACATCTAAGCTCGAACGTTCTACCCAAGTTTGCTCTCGAGCACTCTCTTGAGTAGTTTTGAAAGATTGTAGGTCCTGTTCATTAGTGAAGACAGGAACAACTTTCTTGCCTTCCACTTCAACTGCGTAGAGGTCTTGGGCAGCCAAGACGGGAGTACGTTGTAAATGATTAACCAAAGCCAGACTGGTTAAAAAGTGGTCTGGTTCCTTTAAAAATTCTTTTAGAGTTTCATCAAAAGCTTGCAATTCTTGATTTTCTGTCATTCTTCTATCTGTTCTTTCGTTTCTGATTTATCAGGATTTTTCGGTGCTTCACCATTTTCATTATGGTGGCGTGGTTTGTGATGAGAACGACGGCGGTGACGATGCTCTCCTTTATTTTCCCCGTCCTCAATCTTTTCAGGCTTAGGAAGCAAGGTCTTGATTGAGGCATCGATACGTCCTTTTTCATCGATTTTGATAATTTTAACAGTTACCATATCCCCAACCTTAACCACATCTTCGACACGCTCAGTGCGTTCCCAAGCTAGTTCTGAGATGTGGACGAGAGCATCTGTCTTATTAAAGAGATGGACAAAGGCACCGAACTTTTCAATACGCACAACTGGTACAGTGTAAACCTCTCCAACCTTAGCTTCACGTACAAGATCGGAGATGATAGCTTTAGCACGGTTAATGGCATCCTGATCACTAGAGAAAATCTGAACAAGACCTTCTTCATCGATATCGATAGTGACACCAGTCTCAGCGATAATCTTGTCAATAGTTTCGCCACCTTTACCGATGACAACCTTAATCTTGTCAACAGGAATCTGAATACAGTCAATCTTAGGCGCCGTTGGTGCCAATTCTGGACGTGGCTCAGCGATTGCTGACTCAATAACGTCAAGAATCTCAAAACGAGCTACCTTGGCTTGAGCCAAAGCCTCTTCGAGAATGGCAGGTGTAATACCTGAAATCTTAATATCCATCTGAAGAGCTGTAATTCCTTGACGTGTACCAGCTACCTTAAAGTCCATATCTCCAAAATGATCTTCCAAACCTTGAATATCAGTTAGGACAGTGTAGTTAGTACCATCTGAGATAAGTCCCATGGCAATACCTGCAACAGGTGCCTTAATCGGTACACCACCAGCCATAAGCGCCAAGGTTCCTGCACAAATAGAAGCTTGTGAGGAAGAACCATTTGACTCCAAGACTTCTGCTACCAAACGGATCGCATAAGGGAACTCTTCAACACTTGGGAGAACCTGAGCAAGGGCACGTTCACCCAAGGCTCCGTGACCAATTTCACGTCGACCTGGTGCACCATAACGCCCTGTTTCACCCACTGAATACTGAGGGAAATTATAGTGGTGAAGGAAACGTTTCTTATACTCTGGATCCAAACCATCAACAAGTTGTGTATCACTCATAGGTGCCAAAGTCAAAACTGACAAGGCTTGAGTTTGTCCACGTGTAAAGAGACCTGAACCATGAACCTTAGGAAGAAAGTCAATCTCTGCGTCCAAAGGACGGATTTCATCCACACGACGGCCATCTGGACGAACCTTGTCTTCTGTGATCAAACGGCGCACTTCGGCATGCTCCATCTGCTCAAGGATTTCTGCTACATCACGCAGAATAGTTTCCTTATCTTCATCTTCTGCAAAGCGTTCTTGATAAGAAGTAAGGACCTCTTCTTTAACAGCCTGGGTTGCTGCTTCACGCGCCAGTTTTTCTTCCACCTGAACAGCCTTAGCTAACTGATCATAATAAGCCGTTTCGATTTCGACTTTCAAATCAGCATCAACTTGTAGAAGTTCAACCTCAGCCTTTTCCTTACCAACAGCTGCAACGATATAATTTTGGAAATCAACCAACTCTTGAATAGCCTCATGTCCCTTCAAGAGTGCTTGCAACATAATATCCTCAGACAATTCCTGAGCACCTGACTCTACCATATTGATAGCTTCCTTGGTACCTGCCACTGTCAAGTCTAAAAGTGAAATTTCCTTATCCGCTGCACTTGGGTTGATGATGAAATCTTCTGCGGCATAGGCCACTTGAACCCCAGCAATCGGACCATTGAAAGGAATGTCAGAAATAGAAAGAGCTAAAGAGCTACGAGATAGACTTAAAAATATACATATAGATATTATTTATTCTAGCCCAATTGAAAGAGCATTTGAAACAGCTAAAATTATTAAAGGTGATAAAGATGTTGAAATTATAACTGATGACGGATTTATGGAAATGTGTTTTGGTGATTATGAAGGAAGAAAAACTGATGAGGTTATGAAAGAAAATCCTAATTGGGATATAGGCCTAATTATGAAAGGTAATACTGAATTATCAGCACCAAACGGTGAAAATTTAAATGAAGTTAGGGCTAGGGTTGCTAATACTATGAATAAAATAATAAAAGCAAATATAGGAAAAACTATTTTAATTGTAGCTCATGGAATAACTCTTAAAGCTATTATGTATTACTTTAAAGACAATGAGGTAAATTCAGAAGTTATGGGACAAGCAACTTTAACTAAAATTAATGTAGATGAAAATAATAATTTTAATATTGAATTTAAAAATGATAGTAGCCATTTTACAGTAAAAGATCAAAAATTAGGGTGGTAGATGTTAAAGTATTATTCAAACAATATAAAACAATGTACTGAAAAATTTATTTTAAGTTATTTTATAAAATGAAAGTAATTGATAA
>OLRB01001170.1_pt1 | contig 11983 bp, 7 predicted proteins | sample 1672751 | NCBI WGS metagenome assembly OLRB01 (sample SAMEA3136720, study PRJEB25190) | human gut metagenome | biome: human gut; feature: human-associated habitat; material: faeces | place: Austria | collected 2013
TTGAAGTGCCAGCGTCAAGGAATACTTTTTGAACCAGCTGTTGATCTCGCAAAACGCTTTCGAGCAATTGTTTAAATAGGGGAGATTTGCTAGAGAGAAGGAATTGGCGCTGGTATCTGGGAACAGCGTGAGTCGTTTGGCTAGGGCAGCCGCGGTAGTACTCTGCAAGGGCGTCATACATATTTCGGTCTTTTTTACAGAAAGTGTTGAGTGTGAAATCAGCTCCTGTTCCGATTCCCAAGGGCGCTTCGGCTCCAGCCCCTAGCAGTAGTGTTCGAACTTGACACATGGATTACCTCCGCTCTATAAGCTGAATTAAAACATATATTTGAGCCGCGCCGATTGTTTGGGACCCCGGACGTTTTTCCGGACTATTCCGGCTACGCCGCCCCCGCGAGCTCCTCGCGGGCCTGCCGGATCGTCCTCCATCCTAGCGCCTTCTTGAGTTTCCCGCCACGGTACCACTCGATGTAGCGGTCGAGCGCGGCGGCGAACTCCTCGAAGCCCACGCCCGTCCAGTCCCTTCCCTCGGAAGAAGTCGCACTTGAGCGTGCCGAAGAACCCCTCCGCCCGCGCGTTGTCCCCGCTCCTCGCCTTGCGCGACATCGACCTTACCACGTTTCCCTCCTCGCACTCCGACGCCCAGTCGCCGGTCATGTAGACCGCCCCTCCGTCGCTGTGCAGGACCAGGGGCCTCTCCTCGGTGGGCCCCACCTCCGCGATGAGGTCCGAGAGCATGGCGTGCGTCAGCTCCTTGTCCGGGTGCCTGGTGTGTTTAGTCAAGCCTGATTTTCGGTTTTGAGCACAGATTTCTTTCGGGTTCCGGCACGCAACTTTTTCGGCTTTCGTCACGGGCGCGCCGCCGCCTCTACCTTCCCGACTTTCCCAGCATGAGAGACTCCTCGAGCCTGTGGCTGGGTCCGCCGAACTCCACGAGCCTGCCGTGGTGCACCACGCGTTCGACGATGGCCGCCGCGAGCTTGTCGTCGGCGAAGACCGTGCCCCATCTGCTGAACTCGACGTTGGTGGTGAATATCACGCTCCTCCCCCCATAGCTGTCCGAGACCTGGTGCAGGAGTCTCGCCCGGCAGCCATCTCAGCGTCGGGAACCCCTCGGCGTCCCTGCGGTCGCGCTCGCGGGCCATCTCCTTGCGGCGGCACTTGACGTGGCGCTGCATGGTGGGGTGGCCGTCCGTTCAGCCCTGCTCATCGCGAAGCCTCACGTAGACCCTCGTCGCCGTGTGGCGCTGCTTGCGCCAGTTCCTGCGGTCGTCGAGCCAGGAGTCGATCGTCTCCTTGTATGGCGCGAGGACCTCGCTCTCGGGCCCGCGCCGCCGCGGGGGCTCGGGCGACGGGTCCTCCATCCTGGCGCACTTCCTGACCGTCGGCTCCGACGCTCAAGCCCGCAACTTCGAGGTCATTAAACACAGGTGACCAGGAACGTGCGCTACGGAAGCACCGTTCGTGCTGCCGGTACGGAAACGGCGGACGAGGCGATACGTAAACCGCGAAACGACCTGTACCCGCGATGCGAAATAATCAGTGGCGCTACATGAATGCGATACAGGCTCGTGACGTCGTGAACCGTAACAATGGTTATCTTTGAAACAGACAAAGATAAAAGCCAATCTTGTCTAATAACTGCAAATTTAGCATCTATAATGAATAAAAACTAAGTGCAGCGTAAGTTCTAACTAAGTTGCATGAGAGGGTGCTAGGTATGCTATTGAACTTTACCTTCAAGAATTTTGCCAGTTTTCGTGACGTCCAGCAGTTCTCAATGGAGATCCCGTCTAAGGAGAACAGTGAACAGTGGAAGTATCCCGAGCTCTCCACCGTCACCGCTTTGTACGGTGCAAATGCGTCGGGCAAGTCGAGCTTTTTGGCTGCGCTCTGGTTTGTCTCTTCATTTGTTAGGGATGGATACGTATCGGGTGTGGGGGAAAGTGAAATACCGCGTCGCGGCTTTTTATTGGATCACCTTTCTGCCACTGATGCGTCTGAGTTTTCGATTGAGATGTATGCCGAAGATGGGTATAGATACATTTATGAATTTGCGGTGACCGACACATCGGTTGAATATGAGGAGCTTACTGCATATTATTCACGACGCCCGTCATTGTTGTATTCACGAAATTTATCGGTAGATGGAGAAACTAATATTAAATTTGGCCCATCATTTAGTGGGCCGAAAAAACAGTTGACCGCGCTCTTGCGTAAAAATGCTCTCTTTTTGTCTGTAACCGCAACTGCTGGTGTAGAGAATACCGCCGCTATATTTCGAGAGCTTGCTGAGGGCTTTGGCTACTACGATGCAGCGGCCTATGAAAGAGAGCTTGGTCAGATTAAAACGATGGCAAGGAAGGACCCCCATGTCCTTGCGCAAATGTCTCAATTGATTCAGTACGCGGACTTTGGAATTGATGAAATTCAGGTTCGCGCCACGGGGGCGTCTTCCGGGAACGCGGGTGGGCAGGCCGTCGATCCCCACCTCACGTTTGAAGGAGTCCCTGATGAGATCATGGATTACATCAATACTGAACTGAAATGGAGTCTGAATAACGAATTGGTTTTCCATCATGTTTCTGAGGAGGGGGGCGGCTGGCTGTCGCAGTCCATGGAGTCCGATGGAACACTTGCAGGCTTGGCATTCTTGTCGGTTGCGTTGCGAACGCTTAAAAACGGACGGGTTATGCTTGTTGACGAAATAGAGCGGAGCCTTCATCCCGTACTTGTAAAAGGCCTCATTTCGCTGTTTACGAATATTCAAACAAACCCTCATCAGGCTCAGCTGATCTTTACCTCTCACGACGTCACTCTTATTACGTCTGGCTGTGGTGGGGACGGAGTTCTCAATAGGAACCAGTTGTGGTTTACGCGCAAGGGAAAGGATGGGGCTTCTTCACTTTGTCCGGTTACTGCGTTTAGCCCGCGCCTGGATGAGAATCTTGGCAAAAACTATTTGAATGGGGTGTACGAGGTCCTGCCCGTTATTAGTCTACGTCAAAGCTTTGCCGAGCTCATAAAAGAGGACGACGCACAAGTGGAAGAGGGGGAATAATGGCGGGGCGACTGCCGCGAGGGCGATCTACAAAAAAGCGGTCTCGAGGCAAACGATACCTGATTGTAACTAATGGCAAGGTGACCGAGAAGGAGTACTTCGAAAAGTTAGTCGACCTATACGGCTTGCGGGGTCGCGTTGTAATTGATAAGGGAGCCGCTGGACGTGATCCTAAAACGCTTGTTGAGCGGGCAGCAGATTTGAAGGCAAAGGAAGATAGAGAGGCAAGGAAGGAGCGCTTCGACTCTTGGGAGTCTGTCTGGGCGGTTACGGATGTTGATGGCTTCTCTATGTTCGCAGCTCAGCAACTTGCCAGGCAAGAGGCCGTCGGCCTTGCAGTATCAAATCCGTGCTTCGAGGTGTGGCTCATAGACCATATGATTGTTTGTCCGGAATCTTGCTCCGAGACAAAAGCATGTGAAAAGAAGGCACAGGAGTTGGGAGTGACTTGCTCAAGGGGGAAGAAGAGCAAGTCACTTGAAAAGTCGAAGGCAATCGGCTTTCCGATTACGAAGGAACGGGTGGACAAGGCGTTACAAAATGCGCAGGGGCACAACTCGGATCGCAAGCGGCAGGTGCGGCTTCATTCTGTTGATCAGGCAGGCAAGTATTCAGTTTGGACAGATGTTCCAAGCATAGTGGATTGTTTGCGATCGAGTGTGCAGGAGTGAAGTGGGGCATCATTCCGGGTTGGAGAGCGTCACCGCGGGCCTCGCGGAGACGATTCGCTGATACCGCGACAACGAGGCCTGGTGGTGCCTGGCCAAGGAGATTACCGACGCCGGCCAGAGGCAGTAGTCCACTGTATGAGCCTCCCGTACATAGCGCAATGATGGGTCCCGGCGGCGCGGTCCGACGCTCGGCGTCCGGAGCTGCGGGTACAGGGTTTTTGATCGTCACGGAGCATTGCCGTTCGGAGGTTGAGCATTGGTGGCTGAATATAAATTCTATTATGATGAAACTGAGCACAGCCGTTCGCTCAACCATAAGACTATTATCGCCAATGAATTTTATGACGGCTTTGTAACTGCTATTGTGGGCTGGGCCGCGTGCGATGAAGCGGCTCTTGAGCGTAAATACGCAGCTTTTGAGTTGAAGCATCGCTCTCCCGGCGCGTTCGAACTCAAAAGTACGTCCCTGAACAAGAGACAGTTTAGATACGGGTTGAGATCCCTAAGCAAGGCGAACGTAAGAATGATTGGAGATTACCTCGACCTGTTCGACGAGAACACCCTGGTTTATTATTCTTTTTCGAGCAAAGTTGAACGCTTGATTTATAGGCTCTTTCCACAGCGCTGCATGCCTGGAATCAACATGGACCTATTGATGTATTCCCTCGCAAAGCTTGTGGTGCAGTATCGGCCGGAAAAGGTAGTTGAAGCATTTTATGGGGATTCCGGCCAATTGATTGAAGCCGTTCGTGCATTTCTATTCGATCGGATTGAGCGAAATACGGCTAATTTCGAGTTAAAGCGCCTGGAGATTGAGCAATGCGAATTGATTTTGGCAATCATGGACACAGCGACTCCTCTGGATAATACAGAGTGGGAATACTGCTCATCATTTGAGGGTTTTGCACTGTATCTGAGCGAGCATCCAAATATCGACAATTACGAGCTTGTAATTGATCAGGAGGAAAAGACCGCTGAAGCGGCGAAAGAACTCGGTTTCCCCTTTGTTCGACAAGCCGATTCTGCCAATTGTTTTGGTGTGAGAATGGCTGACATGCTCGCAGGGATTCTTGGGAAGCTCCTCAAGTCGATTCGTGCAGAGTTGATGTACTGTTCCGTTGAAGATGGGCTTGAAAAAAAGCTGCTTGACAAGAGGTGGTTCGACATTGATGACGCTAGGCTTGGTCTTTACAAGCAATTGAGGCGGGTTTTAGTCCAATCTGATAAGTGCTGGTATAAGGCGTATGGTAGCGGGTATTCGGACGATCTGGTCGTCTTGATTGCGCTGTTGAACTACTTCAGCAACTTTGAAAGCTCAGAGGAACTTAAGAAGGACTTGGATAAACATCCCGAGGCGTTCAATGTGTGCTGTTGTAGGGATCTTCAGCAGCACTTCGAAATCGTCAAGTTTCCTGCCCCTTGGAGGGCTGGTGTCTATAACATCCGCCTCAATCTCCGACCGCGTCTCAAGGTGTCGGATACGCCGACTGTATATAACGTGGTAAAGGTCATGCTTGCCGAAGACGGAGCTCCGATGATTGTCGTGCGCGAATCTGATGACATGGCCTTTATTCTTCCTGACGAGCTTGTCGGTTGGGTGGAGCTGCTACTTGATATGGGAGCGGTTCATCAGTTGTTTCCATGTGACGTTCGATTCCAGATTGTCAACGGCGTTTGCAGGGCAGACATACTCTAGCGATATGCGAAAGAAGTGGGCTAGCTGCCGAATCCCAGGGTGTTGTTTGCGCCTATTAATGTAAATAAGGGGGGGTTAGGTTGGCTCGCGCGTTGGGCGTCCGTATTATCTTGTGTCGAAGGGCCCTCGCCCGGAGGGCGTCTACATTCGCTTGGGCGTTGTGAGCGTGCCTGCAAGCGATGTCGCTATCTCCGCTTGATTCGCGATGCGTTGGAGATGCGTTCAAAGCCCGCATCTCGATGAATCGGGACTTTACGTTCCGATATGCGCAGGGATACGCGAAAGCTATGAGTGGGGGTTGTTTTCGGAAATAGCGGTGACGGCGAATGCGTTATCCACTGTTGCATGCAGATGCGCCCGCAGGTGCTTGGTAAATGGAACATCGTTCTTAACTAGGCGCGTTTCGCATCCATCTCCTTTATCAGGGTGTCAAAACACCCTGAGGTTTACTATTGCCAAAATGCTCGCAATCGAACTGGGGTTGGAATGGCTGAATGTATCGTGGTCTTGGGAAGCGACTACCAATGCGTTCCTCAGCTTGAGGACGCTTGCACCTGGGTGGGCGACAACGAGGCCCTTCTGCAAGTGGAGACCGTGAGTTTTGCACTTCAATCGCGATGAGGATCGTCGATCTGCCCATCGAGACGGAAAGGTGGTCTCAATATGAAGGATCGTTGGACAGGGAAAGACGTGTCTGCTCGAGGATCTATACTGCCAGTTCGAGTCGGCCTATTCCGCCAGCTTCCAGGTGGCCTGCCATAATATCCTGGCATATAATTCGAGTTAATCGGAGGAGATTCTGAAGGAGATCGCCGAGGTCCTGGATGCGCGCGACACGCCCTGCCCTTCATATGGATGCGCGCAATTCGCGTGGTATTCGAGGGTGAGAAATGAGATCGTTACTATAGAGATGTTCCTCGCAGACATGAGGAAGGTGGGAGACTCGGTAACGGGAGCATTTCTCTCGATTCTTGAAATGAACTCTCCGTTTGACGACTATCTTTTTTGGTAACGGATTCTTTCGCGGCTATTCAGGGGTTTCGAGCCTATTTGCTCCTCACGGTTGATTTGAGATTGCTGGAATCGGTTCGGAGGTGGAGTAGAGCAGAATCGCAATAGCGACGAATGGCATAGATTATGTACCAAATGCCGATGGACTGATTGGCCCTGTACTTCCGAAGCATCCTTCGAATTGCAGGATGCCCTTTATGTTGCGGCCATTCTCGAGTTTTTGGATGACTCGTACTTGTTGGGGCGTGCGGTGGTGTTGTGACCGCCGGCACACCGGATATTCTCCCATTCGTCTTCTTCATTCGAAAGCGAGAGTCCTGTTTCGAATTCCATGAGGTCATCGCCGAGATTCTGCGCAGGTCTCGAAATATGGGTATCGTTAATGGATGCCTCTTCGACAATCTTTCGCGAATGTTGGTTGATATCGAACGGGATCGAGCTCATTCCTATGGCTCGAGTCTGGCTAAGAAGCGTCATGTGCTCAAGTCGCTTACCCTACTCGCCGATTCGTCTGGAGATGTTCCGACGGCGACTTTGATAAGTGCGGCTGCGTAGATGTAAACGTGGAGAAGTTCACCTCGCATCCTTGGATGTGTGCGATCCATCCCGTTTATGACGTCCTTTACACCGTTCGTATTTGTTGCACAACATATGGTATTAATCACCCACTAGAATAGGGGTGACCATAGATACTGCAAAACTTGCAGCATATTTAATGGACAGGTTTGCGGACGTGGTCACATGCGGTGTTATGAACGATTGCTTGGAGGAATGCATGGGTAGGCAACACGTTCACGCGGCGGTTACTGCCGGACTTGCTTTCGCTTTGGCTACTGGCGGAGTGCCAACTGCCGCTATTGCCGACACGCTCGGAATTAAGGCGGATTCGGCTAGCGAGCCAGGGTCCGCTACCTGGAAAGAGGGGCAGCTCAAGAGCCCTGGGAAGACCGATGCTTTGGGAACGGAGAGCCTTCACATGGGATTCCTTGGGCAGCAAACAGTCCAGGGCGGTGTTCCCGATGCTTCGGCCGACAAGTCGACTCCAGACCCTATGGTCGATGAGGTTGAAGCAGATTTACCGAGCACGCTCGCTCCATCTGCCTCCATTGATAAGGCTATGAAGCCCGAGGGGTCGGAGGCCGTCCCATCTTTAGATTCGATCGACGCTCATCCAGAGGGCGGCGCCGAGCGGTCTTACGAGAACGACTTTCATGTTGTCACCAATACATGGGCGGAGCGTTGGGTTGATCCTGGTCAAACCCTTGATGTGCCTCTGCCTAAAGTCCTTTTAATTCAATACAGCGATGGCCGATATGAGGATGTCCCTGTCGAATGGAGCTTCGATTCGTGGGGCGTTGAACAGCCAAAGATCGAAATAATCGACGGTGTCGCTAAATCGGTGCCAGTGGGATATCATTCCTTTACCACTACAGTCAAAGGCCAAGCCCACCAATTCTCCCTTTCCGTTTACGAACGTACTCCCGAGCATACTCAGGATGCTATTCAATCGGTAAAGCCCATTGTTAGAACCATCTACACGACCGACTACGCCGGCTCTTCTCAAGCGGTCGATTTGGGTTGGGTTGAGGCCACTATGGCGGACGGCAAGACCCAGAGCTTGCAAGTGAAGTGGGATGAGGTCCCTCGTGAGCTTTATGACGGCGATGAGGATGCTGGTGAGTTCACCGTCGAGGGTGTGATTGAGCAGTACGGAAACTACCCGGTGAGGGCCACCGTCCTTGTTGCGGTCCCACGTCAGCAGTCTTGGGCCCCGGACGTCTCGACTCCTGTAGGCACAATTCCCAGCATGCCTTCTTCCGTTGAAATATCTTTTTCTAATGGTCGTAGCTACAGCGTCAATGTCGTTTGGGAGATGCCTTCAATTGAGTCTTTTGGCAGGCCGGGTGTTGTTTACGTAAAGGGTTCGATCCCGGGATCAAAGTTCACGCCTCAAATTAAAGTCAAGGTGCAGGCAATTAAAAGCATCACTCCCTTATCTGATCAGCATACACTTGTCGGCAATGCGTTCAGTTCCAGCGAATTGCAGTCCAATGCATATGTAATTTTTTCTGACGGTGTGTATGGAAATGTGCCGATAATTTGGAACCAAGTTGATGAATCTGCATTTACTAAGCCCGGAGTGGTTGAGGTTAAGGGTGAGCTTCAGGGCTATGGCAATGAAGTTACCTGCAAGATCATTGTTCACGACAAGGTGCTCAATTCTGTGGTGAAGAAGCGTCTTCCCGTTGGTGCAGATCCGTTGAGCTCGACAACATTTGAAAGGTTCAAGCTTGAAAAATATGCTGAACGCAATTTCGATGTCGATTGGAATCGTGCGCAGATCGAGCAGATTGAATTTGCTCAGCCCGGTAAACATCTCATCGATGGTGTCATTAAGAATACCGATATTCATGTTCAGATGGATTTGAACATTGTCGGAATCGACCATGTCGTTATGCCCGATACGATTAAGACCCTAACGGGGGTCATGCCTCAATTGCCCCGCAATATCGACGTTGTGTATACGGATGGCGTTGTCGAATCTGCTTATCCTGAGTGGGATGCGATTCTTCCAAGTGAGTATGCGAATGAGGGGGAGTTTGTAGCCACGGGCACAGCCTATAACGAGAACCTTGGCCCACAGCCCATCACCTGCCCGATAAAGGTGCTGAAAGCCCAGGCTCCGGCCTCTATTGACGCCGTGACGCTGGCCGGACGCGCTCCTGAGCTTCCCTCCCAGGTCAGGGTAACCATGTGGGACGGAACCGTTGTGTTTGCTAATGCCCAATGGGAAAATGCAGATCCAGATGATTTTGGAAAGCCCGGCTCTTTTGACGTTCGCGGATATCTCCTTGGATCACGCATTCAAATTGTTGCCCATGTGAGGGCGATGGGTCTTAAGAATGACGTTGTAGCTGAATGCGGCTATTATCCTGGTGCTCCAGAGACGATTCACGCCGATACGGCTCTTGAGCTCGAGAATGGCGATACTGCATATGTGCAGTCGATTGTTTGGGATGCGTTTCCCGACGACCTGCGCCGAGGTGTCCCTGGAACGTATGAGGTAGGGGGCACAATTGCCGAGACGCCCATTCGAGTTAGGGCCCTCGTTACAACCGGTCGTTTGATAAGCGTTTGGTCGAGTGGGGAGATTATCGTTCCCGCAGGTTCTGAACTTATGCTTCCCAATACAGTTGCGGGAGAGATTGAAGGCGGGGCCGCTGCCTACGAGATTCCGGTTAAGTGGGATGAATACGATCGGTATCCTCAAAGCAACATCAAGGTAAACGGTCATGTTGAGGGATATGCGGGGCAAATAACCGCAAACGTCCATGTTGTGACTGATCCTAAATTCGAGTTTTCCACGATGTTCATAAAACGCGGTTTCAATGCTTCGGAACAGCTGCCATCCATGGGGCAGGTGTACGTAGAGACGGAAGACGGTGCCACTACCAGCGGTGATCCGTGCACCGTGACGTGGGATACGAACGGTGTCGATTGGGGTAAGTCAGGTATTATCACGGGCGTTGCGCATGCCACGGAGATTGGCTATTCCAAGGACGTTCCAGTCGAGATCAGCTATCAAGTTCTCGATAACATCAAAATCGTTGGAGGACTTGAGCGTTGGACGGAGCCAGGCGTTGCTCCTGATTTCAGCAGGGGAGTTGATATTGAGTTCGGCACTGACGGTTGGTTAAGTCCTTGGGTTGAATGGGAGCACGTCGATCCGTCGCTCTATGCGAAGGCGGGCTCTTCATTCAAGGTCAAGGGTAAAATTGTCCAGATGGGCTTTGATGTTGAAACGACCGTTCATGTTGCTGAAGTCACCTCAATTGAAGTTCCCGATACTGTCTCCACTTCAATTGGGCAATACCCCAATCTTCCTTACGAGGTGCCAGTGCATTGGTCTGACGGCGGAATGACCATGCGCTATGTAAACTGGGAGAGGGTGCCGGGCAGCGCTTATAAGGGTGAGCCTGGCAAGACGACTACTGTCCGAGGGACGATCAATGGTTCTCAGGGCGAAGCGCGCCATCAGGTTTCTACAAAGGTCGTTATCGTTGCGCCGTCGAGTGCCTATGATAATGGCGAACTTGATATTGCGACGCAGGCCGGAATCAAACCCCTGCTTCCCGTGCATGTTGCTGCTCGAATGAGTGACGACACTGTGTCTGCGGCAACCATTGTTTGGGACCCTATTCCATCGGAAAAGTACGAGAAGCCTGGCACCTTCGATGCAACTGGCCGTATCGAAGGATATGCTGGCGGCCAGAAGAGGCTGTTCCGCTTTGGTGGAAATGACATCAATGTAGCGCCTGACGGCACAGTGAAGGCGACGGTTACTGTGAGGCCTCTAGATTCCGAGCCCGTGCCGCTGCAGCCAGAAGCTTTGACTGTTTCCGTTGTGCAGGGTTCGACGGATGAGTTCACTCTGCCGGATAAGCTGCCCGTTCTCATGTCCAATGTGGGAAGCCTGGACGTTCCTCCTCAGGATGCCTGGAGCGACGTTTCTTGGGACATTTCTGGTCTAAAGCTTAATGTTCCTGGAGTTTATCGTTTGAGCGGCACTGTTGAAGGGTTTAAAAATATTGAAGCAGTTGCTTATGTCAACGTCCTGCCCAAGCCCCGTATTGTTAAATCCGTCAGACCGCTAGAGCTTACCGTTATTAAGGGATCTCAGGCCAATGAAGTCGATGCCGCCCTTTTGCGTGAGGTAAAGGTGGAATACGACGATGGCTCAATGGGCATTGCGGAAGTTGAGGCGTGGGATATGACCCCGGTTACCGACGCTACCCTTCAGTCTGAAGGCGATATCAAGATTGAGGGTCGCCTGATTGGCTCCAAGACTAAGGCTACGGCCCTTGTGCACGTTGTCTCCGATCCGTCCGAGGTTCCCTCTAGCATCGTTGCTCCCGATCCGCTTGAGATTCGTGAAGGATCCAAGCTTGCTGATCTAATTAAGCAGCTTCCCACTCAGGTTTCCGTGAAAATGAAGAACGGTGATGTGCGGAAGTTCGATGTTGTATGGGATGCGCCGATTGCGCTTGGTAAGGCTGGTAGCGAACAGGTCATTTCTGGTGTAACCTCGAATGGCATGAAGGTTGGAATCAAGGTACTCGTGACGGGTCGTTTGGCCGCGACAGGCGTTGCGGTTTCGGGAGACGGTGTCGTTGACGGTTCCGTTTCTTTGAAGACAGGGGAGTCGCTCAAGCTGAAGTTTGCAGTTGAGCCGGAGGGTGCAAACCCCAATGTTGTGTGGACTTCCACGGATCAAGGTGTTGTCACGGTGAGCGCCAACGGAGTTATCGCCGCTGTGGGGGCTGGCGAGGCAACCGTGCGCTGTGCCAGCGCCGCAGCTCCGAATGTTTACGCTGAGCTCAAGGTTGTGGTGAAGTCCGACGAGCCGGATCTGCAGCCGGAACCCGAGCCGCACCCGAAGCCCGAGCCCCAGCCCGATCCGAAGCCGGAGCCGGAACCTCAGCCCGACCCGCAGCCGCAGCCCACGCCCGATCCGGAGACCAAGCCTGATCCGGAGGTTAAACC
>OLRB01001176.1_pt1 | contig 11968 bp, 12 predicted proteins | sample 1672751 | NCBI WGS metagenome assembly OLRB01 (sample SAMEA3136720, study PRJEB25190) | human gut metagenome | biome: human gut; feature: human-associated habitat; material: faeces | place: Austria | collected 2013
AAGTTGCTGCCAATCCAAACTTTATCTTGAGCAAACAAGATATCTTAGACTTTGAAGCAGAACATGGACAAATTACTGAAGGGGCCTTTGTCGCTTTTCGTAGTGATTGGTCGAAGCGTTGGCCAGATCAAGATGCTATGCGCAACCTTGATGAAAATGGGGTTCAGCAAAGTCCAGGTTGGAGCCGCGAAGCTCTAGAATTCTTGATTCATGAACGCCATGTTAAGGCTGTCGGTCATGAGACTTTTGATACAGATGCTGGTATTCCAGCAGCAGAACATGGTTTGGTAAACGAATACTACCTCTTGGAACAAAACATTTATCAGGTAGAAGTTTTGAATCAATTGGATCAAGTTCCAGCTGTTGGTGCTTTGATTTCAATTGCATTTCCTCACTGGGACAAGGCGACAGGTTCCCCAGTGCGTGCAGTGGCTATTTTACCTTAATCAGAAGAAAAAACACCGAAGAAATTTTCGGTGTCTTTTGTTATTTATAAGAAGAGTTCCTGGAGTTTGCGAGCAACGCCATCCTCTTCATTAGTCCACTCAATTTGTTCGTTAGCGTGGGGGAGAAGAACAGAGCTAGCATTCTTCATGGCATAACCAGTTTTAGCAAGTTCCAACATCTCTGTGTCATTGTGTTCGTCACCAAAAGCAATCAAATCATCCGTTGATTTACGCATGGCCTTAAGTAAGTAGTTCAGGGCGTAGGCCTTGTTAATACCTTTAGGCGAAAATTCCAAAATATTAAGTGGGCCACCCCAAGAATCAACTTCAATTTCTTCCTTGAAGTCCTTCTTGATGTCATCGGCAAGTTGGTACTTATCATCATGACGAGTTTGCATAAGGAGAGCGTTAGGGTTGCGCGTGATTTTAGTTGGTTCTAAACGCATAGCCTCAATAATTTTATCAACACCAAAGAGTTGTGGTTGGATGCGCTCTGGGTGATTCATAGTGATATAGAAGTGTTTTCGATATTCACTAGCCAGAAAATCCATCTCTAATTCATCATGGCGTTGTAAGAGGCTAATCAGATATTTCTTATCTAATTTAACCGAATGCTCATAAGCCCAGTCTTGGTCTGGAAGATTGGTCAAGGAGCCGTTAAAAGTGATGAGTGGTGTTTCTAACCCTAGTGTTTTGTAATGGTCAATAGCCATACGATAAGGACGACCTGTAGCAATAACGACTTGGTGTCCTTTGTTTTGTACGTCTTTAATCGTTTTTTGTGTAAATTCTGAAATAGTTCCATCTGGGCGCAAGAGCGTTCCATCAAGATCTAGTGCAATCAATTTTTTTGTCATGTTCCTATTATAGCAAAAATCTGTCCTTTGTTGGTGATTAAGAAAGAGCTTTCTAAGAACGTTCGGTTTTTCATAAGAAAAGTCTCAGGAAATAAACCTTGCACCGTCAAATAATTTCAGGTAGAATAGTAATGTTGCATTCTACGTGAGAATGTTCCGAAATTATTCGGATTTTGACAATATTTTTTATTAAGGAGTCTAAACTTTCATGGAAAAGTTTTTCAAATTGAAAGAACATGGTACTGACGTCCGTACAGAAGTGACTGCCGGATTGACAACTTTCTTTGCCATGTCTTACATCCTCTTTGTTAACCCAGCGATGTTGGCTCAGACAGGAATGCCTGCACAAGGTGTTTTCTTAGCAACAATTATTGGTGCGGTTGCAGGGACATTGATGATGGCCTTTTATGCCAACCTACCATACGCTCAAGCGCCTGGTATGGGACTTAATGCCTTCTTCACCTACACAGTGGTTTTTTCTTTGGGTTACACTTGGCAAGAGGCCTTAGCAATGGTCTTTCTATGTGGTGTTATTTCATTGATCATCACAGTAACTAAAGTACGTAAGATGATTATTGAGTCTATTCCAACAGCCCTCAAATCTGCGATTTCAGCAGGTATCGGTGTTTTCCTTGCATATGTGGGAATTAAAAATGCTGGTTTCTTGAAATTCTCAATTAATCCTCATACCTACACTGTAGCAGGTAAAGGTGCTGACATGGCCAAGGCGTCAATTACAGCTTCATCGTCAGCTACACCAGGTTTGGTTGCTTTCAATAATCCAACTGTAATTGTAGGTTTGATTGGTCTTGCGATTGCGATTTTCTTTATTGTTAAAGGTATTCGTGGTGGTGTTCTTCTTTCAATCCTCGTAACGACTATCATTGCTATTTTTGCTGGTGTCGTTGATCTTGGAAGCATCGACTGGCACGCAGCTAGCTTGACATCATCTATCAAAGACCTTGGTCAGGTCTTTGGTGCAGCGCTTGGATCTAAGGGATTGGGATCACTCTTTGCAGACGTTTCTCGTTTGCCTGGTGTCTTTATGGCTATTCTTGCCTTTTCATTGACTGATATCTTCGATACTATCGGTACCTTGATTGGTACTGGTGAGAAGGTTGGTATCATTGCTTCAACAGGTGATAACAACGAATCAAAAGCTCTTGACCGTGCTCTTTACTCTGACCTTGTTGGTACAAGTATTGGTGCCATTGCAGGGACTTCAAACGTTACAACTTACGTTGAATCTGCAGCAGGTATTGGTGCTGGTGGACGTACTGGTTTGACAGCTCTTGTGGTTGCTGTACTCTTTGCCATCTCTAGTTTCTTTAGTCCAGTGGTATCAATCGTTCCTAATGCTGCCACAGCGCCTATTCTTATTATTGTAGGTGTTATGATGCTCTCTAACCTTAAGAGTGTCGATTGGGAAGATTTGTCTGAAGCTATTCCTGCCTTCTTCACTTCTATTTTCATGGGATTCTCATATAGCATTACCTATGGTATCGCAGCTGGTTTCCTTACTTATACTTTGGTCAAAATTGTCAAAGGTCAAGCTAAGGATGTCCACTTTATTATGTGGATTTTGGATATCTTGTTTATCCTTAACTTCATCAGTATGGCTGTGTTCTAAAGCTTGAAAGTTAAAAGTCTGTATATTTGTCAGGCTTTTTCTTTTGCGATTTTATCTGGGGAATGTGAGAGAGTTTTTTTGATTAACTTTCAAATCTATAGTAAGTTTTACAAAACGATTTCTAATCTATGAGTGATTGATGTGGTTAAAATAAATTGAAGATTAAAATACATATCTTAACTTCTTACTTAAATGATTCAATATTTATAAGTTTCTACTGTATTTTTACAGTGGATTCTAGTCCATATTTTTATTTTTTGATATAATGAAAACATGATTTACAGTCAAAATGAAGAAGAATTGATTAGTATCGGCCAAAAGCTAGGTCGACTGCTCGATTCTGGAGATATAATTGTTCTCTCAGGGGATCTGGGAGCTGGCAAAACGACCTTGACTAAGGGAATTGCCAAAGGTTTGGATATTTCACAGATGATAAAGAGTCCAACGTATACTATTGTAAGGGAGTATGAGGGGCGACTGCCACTCTATCATTTAGATGTCTACCGCATTGGTGATGATCCAGATTCTATTGATTTAGATGATTTTCTGTATGGTGAAGGTGTGACAATCATCGAGTGGGGTGAGCTCCTAGATGAGAGTCTGTTAGGGGATTATCTCCTAATTTCGATATCTCATCATGGAGATGGACGTCAGTTGCTTTTTGAATCTTTCGGTCCTAGAAGTAAGGAGATTCAGGAGGAAATGATAAATGGCTGAGCAAGAATTAGTCATTGAGGAAGCTCAAAGAGAGGATGCTGCCTCTCTAGCTCGTTTACTAGAGACTGTAGCCTTGGAATCGGATTTTCTAGCACAAGATGATAGAAGTTCTATACTGAGTGCTGAACAGTTAGCCACTTATATTGAAGGTCATCAGCATAGGCTTAATGAGATTTGTTTGGTGGCGAAATTGGGTCATGAGGTCATTGGTGTTTGTAATGTTACCTCTGATCAAGATACTAAGACCAGTCATATTGGCGACGTATTTATTGCGGTTTCTAAACCCTACTGGGGGAATGGTGTTGGCCAGTTTCTTATGGAAACAATGATTGACTGGGCAGATCATACACCAACTATCCGCCGCTTAGAGTTGACGGTTCAAGCACGTAATGAACGGGCGGTTCATCTCTATCAAAAATTTGGATTTGACATTGAAGGCACTAAGAAACGTGGTGCAAGAACTAAAAATGGAGAATTTCTAGATGTTTACCTTATGGCTAAACTCATAGATTAGGAAAAAACATGAAACTTGGACGAAAAATTTTATTGATGTTGTTGGCGATTTTTGCAACGACAGTAGTAGCTGCTGGTATTTACCTAACGACAACTTACAATTATGCTACAGGCGAATTGTCAAAAACCTTTAGAGTTTCAAAGGCAACGTCAGGAAATAGTAAGGCCATTCAACAGACTAAGCCTATAACTATTCTCTTGATGGGGGTAGATACAGGATCCAAAGAACGTAAGGAAACCTGGGAAGGAAACTCTGATACCATGATTTTGGTAACAGTGAACCCTAAGACTAAGAAAACAACTATGACCAGTTTGGAACGTGACCTTTTGACAGATATTGAGGGGTCGGGTGAAGCAAAACTAAATTCAGCATATGCTGAGGGTGGTGCTGACTTGGCTATTTCAACCATTCAAAAGGTTTTAGATATTGATATTGACTATTATGCACTGATTAATATGCAGGGTATGATTGATTTGGTAGATGCTGTTGGTGGTATTGAGGTAACGAATCATTTTGATTTTCCAATTTCGATTGCAGAAAATGAACCTGAATTTCAGGCAAAAGTTGAGCCCGGAACTCATAAAATCAATGGTGAGCAAGCTTTAGTCTATTCACGTATGCGTTATGATGACCCTGATGGTGACTATGGTCGCCAAAAACGTCAACGTGAGGTTATTCAAAAAGTTGTAGCTAAGCTCTTGAAGATGGACTCTATTGGTTCTTACAAGAAAATTTTGTCGGCTGTAAGTTCAAATGTTCAAACTAGCATTGACCTTGGTGATACCAATACTCTGCGTAGCTTGATGGGTTATAGTGATGCCCTTAAAAATATTAAGTCATACCAATTGGCTGGTTCGGATGCCATGATCAATGGAGGAAGCTATCAAGTAGCCTCCACTGAGGATATTCTAAAGGTGCAGAACCGTATTAAGAAGGAAGTTGGTAAGAAGAAAGTCTCTGAATCTAATCTTAAGACTAGTTTGGTTCTCTATGGTTCTGGTAGCTCTAACTATGGCTCAGATGATTTCGTTAATTCTAAAGGAAGTGCGGCTTCGAGTGAGGCATCTTCAAATTATGAGGGCGGGACATCTGAGGCAGCTGGTGGTGGGTCAGTAAGTACCTACAATGGAGGTACTACCTATAGCAATAACTATAGTGAAAACACAGGTAATTATGTTCAGGAACAAGGTACGACAACCCCTACATACAATAATAATGGATCGGGTGTGACTACTTATAGTACGGTTCCAGCGGCGCAATAAATAAGGTTGGGTAATTCCCAACCTTTTTTCTTTGAAATGATAGCAATATGGTTATTCCTTGCAATGGCTTTTGAGCTATGCTATAATATAGGAAAATAACGAAAGAGAGGCGGAGTAGAAACTTCGTCTCTTGTGTGTGTAAGGAGGTCATAATGTCGCAAAAAATTATTGATCTCGTGACGGCAGTCGTAGCTCCAGCTATTCCTGAGCCATATGAACTAGTCGATATCGAGTACGAAAAGCTTGGCGGTGACTATGTCTTGTCAGTTTTGATTGATAAGCCAGGAGGTATTACTGTAGAAGATACTGCAGACTTGACTGAAATTATCAGTCCCCTCTTGGATACTATTCAGCCTGATCCTTTCCCGGATCAATACATGCTGGAAGTTTCTAGTCCAGGGTTAGAGCGTCCCTTAAAAACCAAAGAAGCTTTGACAAATGCTGTTGGTCAATATATCAATGTTAGTCTTTACAAGGCTATTGATAAGATCAAGATTTTCCAAGGTGACTTGGTGGCCTTTGATGGGGAAACCCTAACAATTGATTACCTTGATAAGACTCGCCATAAAACTGTTGAGATTCCCTATCAAACAGTTGCTAAAGCTCGTTTGGCAGTCAAACTCTAAAACTCTTAGTGTAAATAAAGAAAGGATGCCAGTTTTAGCCTTTAGAGGCTAAAACAACAAAGAATATGAGCAAAGAAATGCTAGAAGCCTTCCGTGTCTTGGAAGAAGAAAAACACATTAACAAGGAAGACATCATTGATGCCGTGGTTGAATCGCTTAAGTCAGCCTACAAGCGTCGTTATGGTCAGTCAGAATCAGCTGTAGTTGAATTCAATGAAAAAACAGGTGATTTTCAAGTTTATACCGTTCGTGAAGTTGTAGACGAAGTCTTTGATAGTCGTTTGGAAATTAGCTTGAAAGATGCCCTTGCTATCAGCTCTGCCTACGAGCTTGGTGACAAGATTCGTTTTGAAGAGTCAGTCGATGAATTTGGCCGTGTTGCAGCGCAATCTGCCAAACAAACCATTATGGAAAAGATGCGCAAGCAGATGCGTGAAATCACTTATAATGACTATAAGCAACATGAAGGTGAAATCATGCAAGGAACAGTTGAACGCTTTGACCAACGTTTCATTTATGTGAATCTTGGAACGCTCGAAGCTCAATTGTCACGCCAAGACCAAATTCCTGGCGAAAGCTTTAAGTCACACGACGTCATCGATGTTTATGTTTATAAAGTTGAAAACAACCCTAAAGGTGTTAACGTCTTTGTAAGCCGTAGCCATCCAGAATTCATCAAACGTATCATGGAACAAGAAATTCCTGAAGTATTTGATGGAACTGTAGAAATCATGAGCGTGTCTCGTGAAGCTGGTGATCGTACCAAAGTTGCTGTTCGCAGTCACAACCCTAACGTTGATGCTATTGGTACTATCGTTGGTCGTGGTGGAAGCAACATCAAGAAAGTTGTCAGCCGTTTCCACCCAACACGTTTGGATGCTAAGACAGGAATTGAAGTTCCTGTTGAGGAAAATATTGACGTTATTCAATGGGTTGAAGATCCAGCTGAATTTATCTACAATGCTATTGCACCGGCTGAAGTGGACTATGTTCTCTTTGACGAAGATGATAGCAAACGTGCGACAGTAGTTGTACCAGATAACAAATTATCTCTTGCAATTGGTCGTCGTGGACAAAACGTTCGTTTGGCAGCTCATTTGACTGGTTACCGTATTGACATCAAGTCAGCTTCTGAATATGAAGCACTCGAAGCTGAAAAAGCTGAGGCTGCTACTGAGGAAGTTGTAGATGAGATTGTTGCAGAAGAAGCTACACCTGTTGATGTTACAACAGAAGAAGTAACTGAAACAACAGAAGCAGAATAAGAAGAACATAGAGGTGTTTGATGGCTAAAACACGAAAAATACCTTTACGCAAATCAGTTGTCTCAGGAGAAATCATTGATAAACGTGATTTGCTCCGCATTGTAAAAACTAAAGATGGTGAGATTTTCATTGATCCAACAGGAAAGAAAAATGGCCGAGGTGCTTACATTAAATTAGATAATGAAGAAGCTCTCCAAGCTAAAAAGAAATGTGCTTTTAACCATAGTTTCTCCATGGATGTTCCTGAAAGTTTTTATGATGAACTCATTGCTTATGTGGATCACAAGGTCAAAAGAAGAGAGTTAGGTCTTGAATAACACAGAAAAATTGTCAAATATGTTGGGACTAGCACAAAGAGCTGGAAAGCTTATTTCTGGCGAGGAACTTGTCATTAAGGCAGTTCAATCAGGGCAGGCGAGACTAGTTTTTCTTGCCAATGATGCTGGTAGTAACGTGACTAAAAAGACGACTGATAAATGTAACTACTATAATATAGAAGTCTCCACAGTGTTTAACGCACTGGAATTAAGCATGGCTATTGGTAAACCAAGAAAAACGGTTGCTGTAGTTGATGCTGGATTTTCAAAGAAAATGAGGACTCTTATGGACTAAAGAATAGGAGGACATCACGTGTCAAAGAAACGATTATATGAAATCGCAAAAGAGGTTGGTGTAGAAAGCAAGGTTGTTGTTGCGAAAGCTCAAGAACTTGGTCTTTCTGTGAAGAGCCATTCCTCATCAGTTGAAGAAGCTGATGCTAATCGTATCACTTCAAGTTTAAAAGGGAGAACAGCTAAGGCTGAAAGCAAGCCAGCTCCTAAAGCGACACCAACTCCTAAAGAGGAAAAGGTAGCGCCTAAGGTTGATAAGGTACCTGTTGCCAAATCAGCTCCAGCTAAAGAAACATCAAAGGCTGAAGTCAAAGAAGCCCCTGCGACTCCGAAAAAACCACAAAGCCGTAATTTTAAGGCAGAACGTGAAGCACGTGCCAAGGCAGAAGCAGAGCGTCGTCAAAACGGCGGAGGCCGTGACAACCGTAATCGTAACCGAAATCAACAAGGGAACGATCAAGGTAAACGTCAGAATAATGATCGTCGCAACCAAAATGGAAATGGTCAAGGCAACCGTAATAATGGGAACCGCGGTAACAATAGTAATCGTGACCGTAATTTCCAAGGTAAACAGCGCAATGATCAAGGTCGAAATAAACGTAACGATGCTGCCCGCAACAATCAGGCAGGACCACGTATTGACTTTAAAGCGCGTGCAGCAGCCTTGAAAGCAGAGCAAAATGCAGAATATTCACGTCAAAGTGAAACACGCTTCCGTGAAGAAAAAGCTGCAGAGCAACGCCGTGCGAAAGAGCAAGAAAAGGCAAGAAAAGAAAAACAACAGGCTGAAGTCGCTGCTCAAAAAGCAGTTGCTGAAGCTAAGCCAGCTCCTAAGCCAGCACCGGCTGCTCAACCAGCTCCAGCTGCGCAAGCACAAGATACACGTCGTAAAAAGGCACGTCCAGATAAATCACGTGATAATCGTCGCGAGAATGAAGATGGACCTAAGCAAACAAGAAATAATAAGTGGAATAATCAAAACCAAGTGAGAAATCAACGAAATAGTAACTGGAATAAAAACAAAAATAAAAAAGGTAAAAATAACCGTGGTAATTCAGCTCCAAAACCAGTAACAGAGCGTAAATTCCATGAATTACCAAAAGAATTTGAATACACTGAAGGCATGACGGTTGCAGAAATCGCAAAACGTATTAAACGTGAGCCAGCTGAAATCGTTAAGAAACTCTTCATGATGGGTGTTATGGCAACTCAGAACCAATCTCTTGATGGGGATACTATTGAGTTGTTAATGGTAGACTACGGTATTGAGGCAACCAAGAAAGAAGAAGTCGATAATGCTGATATCGAACGTTTCTTTGTTGACGAAGACTACCTCAATAAAGATGCTATGGTAGAACGTGCACCAGTTGTTACTATCATGGGACACGTTGACCATGGTAAAACAACCCTTCTTGATACCCTTCGTAACTCACGTGTTGCGACTGGAGAAGCTGGTGGTATCACACAGCATATTGGTGCCTACCAAATTGAAGAGGGTGGTAAGAAAATCACCTTCCTTGATACTCCAGGACACGCGGCCTTTACATCTATGCGTGCCCGTGGTGCTTCTGTTACAGATATTACTATCTTGATTGTAGCTGCGGATGACGGTGTTATGCCACAAACTATTGAAGCCATCAACCACTCTAAGGCTGCGGGTGTTCCAATCATTGTTGCGATTAACAAGATTGATAAACCAGGCGCTAACCCAGAACGTGTTATCGGTGAATTGGCTGAGCATGGAGTCATTTCAACAGCATGGGGTGGCGATAGCGAATTCGTTGAAATTTCAGCGAAGTTTGGTCAAAATATTGAAGAGTTGCTTGAAACTGTTCTTCTTGTGGCTGAAGTGGAAGAGCTTAAAGCGGATCCAAGTGTTCGTGCTATCGGTACTGTTATCGAAGCTCGTTTGGACAAAGGTAAAGGTGCAGTTGCAACCCTCCTTGTTCAACAAGGTACCTTGCATGTTCAAGACCCAATCGTTGTTGGTAATACCTTCGGACGTGTCCGTGCTATGACCAATGACCTTGGTCGTCGTATTAAGACTGCAGCACCATCAACACCAGTTTCAATTACTGGTTTGAACGAAGCACCTATGGCGGGTGACCATTTTTCCGTTTATGAAGATGAAAAAGCAGCTCGCGCAGCTGGTGAAGAACGTGCCAAACGTGCCCTTATGAAACAACGTCAACAAACACATCGTGTTAGTCTTGATAACCTCTTTGATACCCTTAAAGCTGGTGAATTGAAGACTGTTAATGTTATCATCAAGGCCGACGTACAAGGTTCTGTTGAAGCCTTGGCAGCATCACTTCTTAAGATTGATGTTGAGGGTGTTCGTGTTAATGTTGTTCACTCAGCAGTAGGTGCTATCAACGAATCTGATATTACTCTTGCGGAAGCTTCAGATGCCGTTGTCATCGGATTTAACGTTCGTCCTACACCACAAGCACGTCAACAAGCGGAAACTGATGAAGTTGAAATTCGTCTTCACAGCATCATCTACAAGGTTATCGAAGAAATCGAAGATGCCATGAAAGGGATGCTTGATCCTGAATTTGAAGAAAAAGTCATTGGTGAAGCTATTATCCGTGAAACCTTCAAAGTTTCTAAAGTCGGAACAATCGGTGGGTTCATGGTTACTAGTGGTAAAATCACTCGTGATTCAAGTGCCCGTGTGATTCGTGATGGTGTCGTTATTTTTGATGGTAAATTGGCAAGCTTGAAACACTTTAAAGATGACGTTAAAGAAGTCGGAAACGCTCAAGAGGGTGGTTTGATGATTGAAAACTATAACGATATTAAAGTTGATGACGTTATCGAAGCTTACATTATGGAAGAAATTAAACGTTAATTTTGTTAGCTTTTAAGAAAGCTTACTTAGGAGACAAAGCTAGGTCATCTGGCCTGGCTTTTGTTCCATCATAATAAGAGAGAAAGGATAAGACTATGGGAAATTCATTTCGTGTAGACCGTGTTGGTATGGAAATCAAACGTGAGGTCAATGAAATTCTTCAAAAGAAAGTTCGTGACCCACGTGTGCAAGATGTCACTATCACAGATGTGCAAATGCTAGGCGATTTGTCAGCTGCTAAGATTTTTTACACTATTCATTCAACCTTGGCCTCAGATAACCAAAAAGCACAAACTGGTCTTGAAAAGGCTACTGGGACAATCAAGCGTGAACTTGGTAAAAAATTAACTATGTATAAGATTCCAGATTTGACCTTCATTAAGGATGAGTCTATCGAATACGGTAATAAAATTGATGAAATGCTTCGTAATTTGGAGCGTAAAGACTAAGAAAAAATTCCTGTCAGTTATGGCAGGAATTTTGCGTTATAATAGAGTAAGAGGAGGACTTCGATGAAAGTAACAGTCTATTTGGGAGCTAATATGGGTGACAATCCTAGTTTTAAAGAAGCAACGATTGCCTTGGGTCAGTGGATTGCTAAAAATGGGCATACCCTAGTCTATGGTGGCAGTAAGATGGGACTTATGGGAGTTCTTGGTGATACGGTTTTGGAAAATGGTGGACAGGCTCATGGCATTATGCCACAATTCCTCAAAGATAGGGAGATAGCCTATGAGGGATTGACTTCAATGACCATAGTAGAAACCATGGCAGAACGAAAGACTGCCATGCTAGAGCAAGGAGATCTCTTTATCGCCCTTCCAGGAGGTCTAGGAACACTGGAAGAAATTTCTGAAGCTATTGCAGCTGCTCGCGTCGGTAAGCTAGACAAACCCTGTGTTTTCTTCAATCTCAATGGCTATTATGATGCTATGAAAACAATGTTGGATACCATGGTTACTCATGACTTTTTAGAGGCTGAAACAGCAGTAAAATTCCTCTTTACAGATGATTTTTCAGAAATTGAAGCTTTCGTCCAGTCTTACACGCCTCCTCAATTGAGACGTTATCGCTAATTTTTATGATAGATCAGCTCTCTAAGTTTAAACGAGGAGAGTTTTTTTGATGAAAAGACGATAGTAATTAGTGTTTCTTATAAATTTCAGAAAATTAACTAAAAATCCCT
>OLRB01001177.1_pt1 | contig 11968 bp, 18 predicted proteins | sample 1672751 | NCBI WGS metagenome assembly OLRB01 (sample SAMEA3136720, study PRJEB25190) | human gut metagenome | biome: human gut; feature: human-associated habitat; material: faeces | place: Austria | collected 2013
AGCTTTATCTGTAAAAAGTATAGGAGAATTTAGAACATTACTAAGAACACAGAAAAATTTAGATGAGAAAGAAGTTTTAAATATACCTCTTAAATACATAATAGTTCCAGCAGCATTAGAAACAGAAGCTGAACAGTTATTATTATCGGTAGCTGATATAAACGGCACACACAGTGGGGTTATAAATCCATTTAGAAATAAATTTAAAATAATATCTGATGCAGAATTAGACCAGTACAGTGAAAAAGCATACTATGGAGCAGCAGATAAAAATATAGCTGAAGGTATAAGAGTATCTTATTTAAACGGAAAAGAATCACCAACATTAGAATCTAAAGTGGCATTCAATAGATTAGGAATAAATTATAGAATCTTTATAGATTATGGTGTGGATGTAATAGACTATAGAGCATTTACAATGAATGCTGGAGAATAGGAGGTAGATATAAATGTTAGGAAGATTTGTTTATAAAGGAGAAACAGTAGACTATAAAGCTACTAAAGATTTAGCTTATGGTGAAGTAGTAGAATTAGGAACTAGAATAGGTGTTGCAGCAGCAACTATACCAAACGGCGAAGTTGGGACACTTAATATAACAGGTGTGTATGAATTAACGGCTGTTTCTAGCGAAGAATACAAAATAGGGGATATAGTGTATTTTAAAGAAGAAGGTGTAACAAAAACTAAGTCTAGCAACGAACCTGTAGCTGGAATAGTGGTAGCTGAAAAGAAAAATGGAGCAACAACAGCACTTGTTAAAATAGATTAGTGGATTTAAACAGAATATTCTTGAATGATTTGCACATCTTTTTCGATGAAATATCGGAGGATGTGCAAATTAATTATATAGCAGTAAATGTGGTTTTAGACCACGATAAGTTGCAAGATAGAAGTAAAAAAGAGTATGACGGGATAAGTGTTGGAGATATTCTATATTTCGTAAAAAAAGAAGAGCTACTGAATAAATTAGGTGGAATCCCTAATAGTGGGGATATTCAAAACTTTAATGGCCGAACTTGTACAGTATTTGATGTAAGAGAGGACAAGGGGCTAATTGAAGTGATACTGAATAGCAATGGAAATAAATTTGAAAATAGTGGGTGGTAAAAATGGGAACACCTTATATACAAGATAAAGAATTAAAAAATGCAATAAAAGAATTAAGAAAAATACCCAAAGGTGTAAATGGTGCTATGGCGAGAGCTTTAAATGATGGTTTGGTTGTTTGTGGTAAAGTAACCGCTAAAGAAGTATCTAATGAATATGTTATTAAACAAGGTGATGTAAGGGCATCTTTTAAAAAATATAGAGCTAATTCTGGTAATTTAAAAGCTAGGTTAGTATCTAGGGGTAAGGGATTAAGATTAGCAGATTTCCCATATACACCAAAGCAAACAACTAATAGAAAAAGAAAAAGTGGGAAATTATATGCAAGTAGTACAGTAAAAGTAAGAGTAAAAAGGAATGAATGGAAAAAAGTTGTACATCATTCACCACCAGCATTTGCCAATAATGGTGGGATATTTAACAGAAAAGGAAATAAAAGATTTCCTATACAAGTTATGTACACAGTTTCTATTCCAGGTATGGTAAAAAATCCTAAAGTTAGTGAAGTTGCATTAGAAAAAGCGAGTGAAAGAGCGCAAGAAAGATTACCACATCATTTAGAAAGATTGATAGGTGGTGGAAAATAAAATGATAATGACACCAACCGATGTGTTAAAAAGAATGAAAGCAATTTTAGAAGATGCAGTTAAGGATATAAGGCTAGAAAAAGCAGTAACAAATAGTGCTGACTACAAACTAGTAAAGCCTAATGTGAATATGTGCTATGTACCGCCAAGCAATATTGCATTTGGTGGTTATACAGTTCCAGGTGTTACAGTTTTTGTTAAGGGTGGAAGTGATGATCTTGAAGAAACAAAATTATCTTTGATGATTGGGATACAGACCTATGACGCAGGAACAACGAATGAAAGAGGGGAATTGAAATACAGCACAGATGGATATACAGATATTCTTAATTTAATTGATATAATTCGAGTTGCGCTGAAAACTAACAGAAAGCAATTGGAATTAGATATAGAAGAAGAATTGAAATGGGGATTTTTTGAAGAACAGATACACCCATTTTGGACTGGATTTATAGAATTAAATGTTAGATTACATCCAATAGCAAATCCAGATTTAGAAAATATGCTTTAAAAGAGGAGTGATAAAATGGCATATACATACAAGCATGGAGCATATGGGGAATACATAGAAAGTACAGAAAAAATAACGGAAACTAATGGGACTATACCCGTTTATTTTGGGATAGCACCCGTAAACAGAGTTAAAAATAGTGCTAACTATACAAACAAACCCGTATTAATTACGAGCATAGCCGAAGCACAGCAGAAACTAGGTTATTCGGATGAAGATGATTTTTCTGTATATACATTATCTGGGGCAATATTTGCACATTTTAAAAATAAAGTTAAAGCAATAGGTCCTATAGTGTGCATTAACGTATTAGACACAGAAGAACATAAAGCAACATCTGAAACAACAGGTTCTAAAAGCGCAGTAAATAGCTTAATAGAATTAGAAGAAAATGCAATAGTGGACACAATAGTTGTAGATAGTAAAACAGAAAATGATGATTATATAATAGAAATAAGAGAAAATGGTAAAGTAAACATACGATTACTTAAAAATCCAGAAGAAGCCGTAACTGTAACTTACTACAAAACAGATATGGATAAGCTAAAAGAAGATGCTATAGTTGGAGAAAGCAACGAATTAAATGGCAAAAATAAAGGAATATATGTAGTTGATGATGTTTACACAAAATTAGATGTAATTCCAAATATACTAGTAGCACCAAAATGGGGAAATAGCGAAAAAGTTAGAGCTAAGCTATTAGAAAAATGTAGCAATATATCTGGGCTATGGGATGCAATAGTAGTTACAGATATGCCAGCAACAAAGGGGAAAGTAGCAGAAGTTATTCGGGAAAAAGAAAGTAAAAAACTTAATAGTGAAAATGAAAAACTATGCTACCCAATGGCAATAATGAATGGTAAAAAGATGTATTCTTCTATAATAGCAGCAGTAAGAATGCAAATAGAAGATGCTGAAAACGATGGAATACCATCACACACACCTTCTAATAAAAAAGTTGGAATAGAAGGAATAGTTTTAGAAAATGGGGAAAGTGTAGAAATAGATTTCGTGGATGCAAACAAACTAAATGCAAATGGAATAACTACATTCCTATTCCATTCTGGTAAATTTGTTCTTTGGGGTCCGCATATGAGTATATATAAATTTGGAGCAACAAATGATCCACATCTTGTATTCGATACAAATAGAAGGATGGATATATATTTAAACAACAGTTTTAAAGAAAGAAATTTCCCAAATGTTGACAGTACAGTAAAAAGAAATGATTTGCTAGCTATGGTAGAAACTGAACAGATGAGATTAAATGCATTAGTAGCAGCAGGAGATTTGTTATACGGAAACATGGAATTTAGAGGAGATGAAAACTCTAAATCTGATTTAGTCCAGGGTGATTTTGCATTCCACAGCATGGTTACAAGTCCAATTGTGGCTAAATCTCTAACTCAGAAAATCGAATACACAAGCAAGGGAATAGAAACACTTGTAGCAGAAGAAGGTGAATAGAATTGAAGAAAGTAGTTAGTAGTAAGACAGCAGGATTTAATCTATATGCAAACTCTTATAGATGTGAAGATGTAGTATCTGTAGAATTACCAGAGATGGAACTTGAAACAGAAGAAGTAGCAGGTGCAGGAATATTAGGAAAAATAGAAATGCCAGCCACTACAGATGTAGGAAGTATGGAAATTACAGTTAAGTTAAAAGCTACTAGTTCTAGTAGGACTTACAAAGAACTTGCAAAAGGTGGAATGTTGGAAACTAGATGGGCAACTAATGTAATAGATCCTACAACAGGAGTTCCCGACCTAGTAAGCAATAAAGCCTATGCAAAAGTAGTTCTTAAAAAAATAGCAGATGGAACTATAGAAAATGGAAGTCCACAGGAAGCCGAAATGACATTTGAATGTTTAACATGGAAACGTGTGGTAAACGGCGAAACTGTAGTAGAAATAGATAAGCTAAATAACATAAATAAAATAGCTGGACAAGATTTTTCTAGCAAATTATCATCTATGCTATAAAAAATAAATTTAAGGTAAAGGAAAAGAGGGATTTATTCCCTCTTTTTTAATGTAAAGGAGAAAATAAAATGGAAACTAAAGAAAAAGAATTAAAAGTTTTAGAAGAAAAAGAATCAGATATGGATAAAGATGTATTAAAACTAACAAGTCCAATAGAAATAGACGGAAAAGAAGTAACTGAAATAAAATACAATTTAAATCGTATAACAGGAAAAACAATAAGAGTTAATATACAGAAATTAGGAAGAATGGAAATGGTTGTTCCAAACATAGAATTTTCACCCGTACTACACGCAGCATTATTTGCAGAAGCAGCAGAATTAGATTTCCACATAATAGAAAAACTTAATGTAAAAGATTATACAAATGCGGTAAGTATAGTATCAAATTTTATGTAGAAATTGGTGGAACTATAACAGATGAATATTTAAGAACTGTTATAACACAAGTAACAATGGAAACATCCAATTCCAGAAAAGAGCTTTTAGAAATGCCGATTGAAGATTTAGTAACCTATTATGATGATTTAGTAGAAGAATCTGAAAGACAGTACAAGGAAGCTACAAAAGGATAGAAGGTGGTGAAAAGATGGGTAAAAAATTCAACACCGAATTAGTAATTGGCGGTAAATTGGATGCGTCGCTATCTCGGGCATTTGGCCAATTGGGCAAATACTACAAGCAACAATCTAAAGAGATGCAAAAGTGTAATTCTGATGCAGCTAAATTTAGTAAGAAAATGGATGGCTTGTATGAAAAGACTTCTAAAGCATTAAAGACAGGTGCGAAATTTGTTGGTGGTGCAGCACTTGGAGGTTTGGCAGTAGGTGCAAAAGTAGGACTTACAGAAGCAGCTAATATGGAGCAGTATAGAAATACTTTAGAAGTTGTAATGAAGGACACGAAAAAAGCTGGTAAAACATTCCAATGGGCTGTAAAATTTGCAAATAAAACACCTTTTGATACAGGAGAAGTAGTAGAAGCCACAACTAAACTAACTAGCTATGGATTAAAAGCACAAAGTGTATTACCAAAAGTTGGGGATATGGCATCCGCTATGGGAAAACCTATGGATCAAGCAGTTGAGGCAATAGCCGATGCACAAACTGGAGAATTAGAAAGATTAAAAGAGTTTGGGATAACCAAACAACAGATTATAGACCATGCTAATAAAATAATGCGTGGAAAAGAAATAGTTAACCAAAAAGGACAGATTACAGACCAAAAGAATTTTAATAAAGCACTATTTAGCCTTATGGAAGAACGATATAGTGGTAGCATGATTAAACAAGCTAAAACTTTAAAAGGTTTAATGTCTACTATTGGCGGTGTTGCAAAAAGTGGATTAGCAAAAGTAATGGGTATTACAGATACTGGTGCAACCGCAAAAGGAAGTATGTTTGATGTAATTAAAAAGCAAGCACAAAGTTTTGCAACCGCTATGGAAAAGATGCAGACAAACGGCACGTTTGATAAATTGCAACAAGATTTGGGTAAATTTGCAACAGATGTTGGAGCTGGAATAAGTGCAGCTATGCCACATGTTGTAAATTTTGTATCTTATTGTTTAACCCACGTTCCACAAATTGCAACAGGAATAAAAGTATTAGCAACGGGATTTGCAGCATTTAAGATTGCAGGGGCTATAGGAAGTGGAATACAAACTTTTAATTTATTAAAAGGAGCCATAGCTGGAGTAAATGGAAACTATTTGATTTTATTGGGAACAAAAGCAAAAGATAAAATAGAAACGATGATTTTATATGGATTGTACGCAAAAGAAGCGGGTGCAAAAATGCTATTAGCAGCTAAAAATGGAATACTTACAGCATCCAACTATGTATTAGCAGCAGGACAAGGTGTGGCCACAGCAGCAACAACCGCATTCGGTGCAGCAATGTCTTTTGTAACATCTCCAATATTCCTAGTAGTTGCAGCAATAGCAGCAGTTGTTGCTGTAGGATATTTACTTTATAGCAATTGGAGTACAATTAGTTCGGCCGTCGGTGGTTGGTGGTATGGAACAATTATTCCAGCATTCCAAGCAGGGAAAGCAAATGTATTAGCAGTTTGGAACTCTATTAAACGGGGTTGCATAAATATGAAAAATACAGTTGTTAATGCTATTAACTCTATAATTAATAAAATAAATAGTATAAAAGTACCATCTTGGATTCCATTTATTGGTGGTAAAGGATTAAATATCCCAACAATTGGTGGTAAAAAAGGCGGTAAAAGAAAATTTGCAAAAGGTGGATTAGCTACACAGCCTAGTATTTGTGGTGAAGCAGGTCCAGAAATGGTTATACCTTTAAACGATAAAGCACGTAGTTTAAAATTACTAAATGTTACAAACAAAATATTTGGAATGCGTGGAGCTACAGAAGCCACAAAAGCTACAATAAAATCTAAAGCATTAAAACCTAAGAAGGCAAAAAAAATAAAAGTTAAAAAACCTAAACCAGGCGGAAATGGAAACAATGGCGGTGGTAGTGGTTCTACTGTTATTAATTTTAATCCAACTATTTACTGTAATAGTGGAGATGAAAAATCTGTAAAAAGTCGGTGCTTAGAAGCATTCGCAGAATTTAAACGATTAATGAGAGAGTTAAAAGAAGAAGAAGAGAGGGAAAATGTAAATGAACCAATTTTCGACTTATAGAACAATCCAGGGCGATACATTTGATATTATCGCCCTTAAATTTTATGGAGATGAATTTAAAAGTATAGAAATAATAAAAGCAAATCCAGATCATACAGCAACATTGAAATTTGATGAAGGTGTTATTTTAAAAATTCCTAAAATAGAGGATGAAGTAAGTAATGATTTACCGCCATGGAAAAGATAAGAGGTGATAAAGTGGCAACTACTAAAATAAAAATAAACAATGTAGATATTACAGAAGATGTTGAAGTGCTAGATGCAAAAGTAATAGATAAAGCTATTGGAATAGATTTATTAGATGTTACTTTATCTAACCGAAACAACGATTGGAAACGGTGGAACATTGAAGAAGATGACACAATAGAGTTAGAAAAAGATGGATTTAAAACGGGTGTTATGTATGTAAATATTATAAGAATCCATAATGGAAGATGTATTTTAAAAGCATCTAGTTTAAAAAGAGAGCATAGGATATTAAATACATACACTTTAGAAAATACAACTCTTAATAAGATAGCTGAAACAACGGCAACGGCTGTTAATATGCAACTAGAAACGTACAATTTGAGTAATTTTGAATATGAAAGAATTGATTGTGTAGATGAAAGTTATATAAGCTTTTTGACTAAAAGAGGGATGTTAGAAGGCTACAATGTAAAAGTGGCCAATAATAAAATAATTATGTATAACGTAAAGGAATTTGAAGCTAAAAGAGCTATAGAAACATTTGATAGAGCAGATTTTATTGGAGAGTTTGAATTAAGTAGAAACAATTTAGAAACGTATAGTAAATGTAAGATGTATTGTTATCCAACAGCTACAAATGCAGCATCTGGAACAGTAGAATATACAGATGCAAAAGTAAAAGGTGGTTCTTTAATTACACCGAAAATAAAAATATCCAATTTAGCTGAGGGGCAACGATTTAGTAAGAATATATTAGAGTATAAGAATAGAAATTACATAAATATTTATTTTAAAGTAGAATCTAAAAATAATTTAGCTGGAAGTAGTGTTGTAGAAGTGAAAGATATTGGAAGGTATAGCGGAAGGTATTTTATTGAACAGATACAACAAGATATGTTTAACAATGTTAGTTATATCCTAGCAAGAAAATTGGAGGATTAAAAAATGATTAACATAATAAAAGGGCAAATATCCACGATTGAAGGGAATAATGCAAAAATTATTATTCCAGAAACTGGGGTAGTGTCTTATAAATTAGAAATTACAAAAGAAGTTATAGAAGCAAATTTAGATACACCGCTAAAACCTGGGGATTGGGTTATTGCGGTATTATATACAAAATCTGACGGCGTAATAGTTGGAAGTATTTAAAAAAGGGGTGGTAAAGTGGCAACAATAGGAAGTTATGCAGGAAAGACTTTTAAAGTTAGCAATAAAGGAATATACACCCTAAAAGATGGGATAAAAATGAAAGCATCTATTGCGACAGAATCCCAGGAAAAAGAGAATGATAAACCTAGTACTTACATTAAAGGCTTTAATCTGGAAACATTAAGTTTTTCTATTACTGTATTCAAACAGAAAAATATAGATCCTTTAAGTGAATTTAATAGCTGGAAGAAAATACTGTATAGCAAAAAACCACATCCATTTATTTTAGGCGGTAAAAAGTTAGGTAGCAATAACTATTTGCTAAAAGATGTTGATGCAGAAGAAACTAAGATAATTGGAAATGGCGAAATAGTTAAAATGGTTATTAACCTAGAACTAGAAGAATATGTTAGAGCTGGAAAGAAGAAAAAGGAAGGCAAATAAAAAATGATAATAGAAGTTAGTAGCACAGATTTTATAGATTGGAAAGCAAAAGGGGCGCAGAGAATAGCTCAGAATGTGCAAAATCTATTAAATACAGTAAAATTCGAAACAGCATATTCAAGAAATAAGGGTAGAAGTGGCGAAGAGATAGATATGAACTTTGAAGAAATGAAAAATCTAGTAATTGCCGAAACATACGAGATAGTAGAAGAATATGAACCGAGAGCCGAGGTATTAGATGTAGAAGTTATAAGTGCTGATGCAAAGGGTGAAATTGCAATAAAGGTGGTGTTAGAAATTGAAGGAAGTTAATTTTCTAAACCTAGATATAAAAAGCCTATACGAAAAAGGTAAACAAACATTAGAAACAGAATTAGGAGAAATTCTACAGGAAGGGGATGAAAGATTAATCCTATTCCAGAACCTTTTTCAGATACAAGTTGGAGAACAAGCCAACATTAACGATGCAGCAAGGCAGAATCTTTTAAGATATGCCAGGGGCGAATACTTGGATGCGTTAGGACAAGATTTTTATTTTACAGAAAGATTGCAAGCGCAAAAAGCAACTTGTAAGGTAAAAATAACACTAAGCAAAGCTAATAATGAAGAAGATACAGTTATAAAAAAGGGTACAAGAATAACACCAGATAGAGTTTTATTTTTCGAAAATATGGAAGATATAACTATTCCAAAAGGGGAATTGGAAGGTGAAGGAAAATATATAGCCCAAGAATCTGGAAGCAAATATTCGGGTATAGGTAAAGGATTAATAAAATACATGGTGGATGTATTGCCATTTGTAAAAAGCATAGAAAATTTGGATGAAACAAGCGGTGGAACAGATACAGAAACAGATGATGAATACAGGGAAAGATGTAGAGCGTCTAAAAATGCAGTATCTGTAGCTGGTCCAGAAGATAGCTATAGATATTTTGCAATGTCCGCCCACGCAGCAATAGTGGATGCAGTACCGACAATGCCCACACCTGGAACAGTAAAAATTATATTATTACTAGAAGATGGAACAGAAGCAAATGAGGATATAAAAAATCGGGTGCTTGCAGAATGTAGCCAAAAGAATCGTAGACCGCTAACAGACAAAGTAGAAGTAGCAAGCGCAGAAACAGAACCATATAACATTAATCTAACTTACTACTTAGATAAGAACCAGGGGACAGAAGAACGGCGATATAAAAAGAATATCCAGGGCGAAAACTTAGACAATAAAGAAGGTGCTATTAGAGATTATATAAAATGGCAACAGAATACTTTAGGTAGAGAAATAAGCCCAGATGAACTGAGATATAAAATACAAGATGCAGCTACTTATACAACAACAGACAATAAAAAGTTTACAGCAGTTAGGAGAGTTGAAATAACAGAACCTACATATAAGAAAATAGATCCTTTAAAAATCGGTAAAGTTGGAACTATTAATGTAACGTATGGAGGACTTGAATAATGAAAGATTTAAAGAATTTTAATCTTATAGATTTTCAAAACTTCTACATGCAAAACGATAGAACTACTAAACGGATATGTAAGGCTTTAAATACAATATATTTAGAAGTAGCAAGAGGAACATTTTTAGCAGCTTTTTATTGGAGGTTGGATGAGCTAGAAGATGAGATATTAGATGAAATAGCTTGGGAATTAGATGTAGATTTTTATAGTAATTCTTTACCGAAAAAATCTAAAGTAGAGCTAATAAGAAAATCCAATTTTATAAAACAAATGAAAGGTACAGTTGGAGCTGTAGAAACATTTTTAGCAAGCTTATTTGGTAGAAGTAAGGTGAATGAATGGTTTGACTATAGCGGAGAACCATATCACTTTATAGTAGACATCTGGAATCAGCACGATGTGTTTGATTTGCTAGATGTCTTTTTTGCATCTATAGATAAAGTTAAGAATGTAAGAAGCTTTTTAGAAAAAGTAAATATTATAGAAGAAAATAACCAAAAAATTTATATAGCAGCAGCAACCCAGGAGGGCGAAGAAATTACAATATATCCTTATTCTCCAGATAATTTGGAAACAAGTATAGATGTAAGTGTTCCAACGGGTGTTGGCGATTGCTACTATGAAATAACTATTAAAGAATAAGGAGGAACGCAAATGGCGAAAGAATACTATTCTTTATTAACCAAGGTAGGACAAGCAAAAATAGCTAATGCAAGCCTACTTGGTACAAAAGTAAATATAACTACAATAAAACTTGGAGATGGTAATGGAGCTGAATACAATCCGACAGAAGAACAAACGGATTTAAAAAGAGTTGTTTATAGTGGGAATATATCCGCCGTTAGACAAGATCCTACACAAGGGAACGCAATAATAGTAGAATCTGTAATTCCACAAAGTGCAGGAAATTTCATGATTAGAGAAATTGGGTACTATGATGTGGATGGTGATTTAATAATTATTGCAAAATATAAGAGCCAGTTCAAGCCGCAGATTTCTAGCAATGGTGCAGCAGTAGATATGAAAGTTAATACTGTTATAGCTGTGAGCAATGCAGAAAATGTGGAATTAAAGATAGATAATACATTAATATTTGCAACTAGTAAGGATTTAGAAAAGTTAAAGAAAGAAATTATGGATAAAGTAGGGAATTTATCTAGTTTAAAAACTAGTGCTAAAACTAATGTAGTTGTAGCGATTAACGAGGTTTTTGATAAATTTGCAGATATTAGTACAGATGCCAAAGGTACAACGTTCGACGATACAATAACTGAGCTAGGAGTAGAAAATGTACAGGATGCAATAGTAGAAGTATATAGAATAGCAAAAGCAGCTAAAGACAAATCTGATTCTAATGAACAAGAAATAACAGGACAAGTAACAAAGTTGAGTGGGATAAATACAGAACTAGAAGGAGAAATTGGAAATCCTGTATAGGAGGTGCGAGATGAATAAAAATAAAGCGACAGGAATAAATCTAAAGCAAGAAGTAGACAAAGTAGAAAATATGAAAAAAAGGATAGTTGAGGTTAAAAATAGAATTAATCAAGCTATCATTCGGGGGGGGGTGAACAATCTAAAACATTAAATAATATGCCAGATAATATTACAAAAATGTTAAAAAATAATTATAAGAAAGTGGCTATTCTTGAGGGAAGAACAGTTAAAATAGAAGGTCCAGATTCAGGGCATGGTTATAAAAAGCAACAAATTGAAATTCCAATTAATTTAACATTCACACCAAGTACAATAATATTGATAACAGGACAAAAAGAAACAGGAACAGATGTAATGCAAGGCAATATCGGGATTATGAATGGACTTCCTTTTACAATATTCAGACATCAATCTAGTTGGGCAATGTTTA
>OLRB01001179.1_pt1 | contig 11940 bp, 9 predicted proteins | sample 1672751 | NCBI WGS metagenome assembly OLRB01 (sample SAMEA3136720, study PRJEB25190) | human gut metagenome | biome: human gut; feature: human-associated habitat; material: faeces | place: Austria | collected 2013
GAAGTAGGAATGAAACATGGAAGTTTATAACTTTTTATAAGTTTTCAGTAACGGAAATGTGCCATGAAAGCCACAGGGATAGTCCGGAGGATAGATGATCTTGGAAGAATCGTAATTCCAAAAGAAATAAGAAGGACATTGCGGATCCGTGAAGGTGATCCACTGGAAATTTTTACAGACAGAGAAGGAAAGGTGATTTTAAAGAAATATTCTCCGATCGGTGAATTAGGAACACTGGCAGGGATTTATGCAGATAGTCTTTCAAAGACACTTGATTGTACAGTCTGTATTACTGATACGGATCAGGTGATCGCGGCAGCAGGAAACGGGAAGAAAGAACTTCAGGAAATGCTGTTGAGTGCAGAGCTGGCAGAAGTGTTTCAAGAAAGAAAGACCGTGTTGAAAAAGAGCAGTGACGCTGAGTTTGTAGCAATTACAAAAGACAGGAGTGAATACAGCGAGGAAATAATCAGTGTGATTCTCAGTGAAGGTGATATTGCAGGTGGAGTGATCTTTCTGCAGAAAAATGAGAAAAAGCATTTCGGAGAGATGGAAAAGAAGTTTGCGGCAGGCGCAGCAGATCTGCTTGGGAGGCAGTTGAGTTAAAAGTGTCATATTTTTCCGGGAGGATGCATAGAATAGTATCAGTGGAAAACCGGACATGCATCGAAAGGAAAAGAAAATGAGAGAAAATCGTGGAAAAAAAGGGATAATATACGCAGAAAATTTAGTGAAGGCATTACTTTGCGCCTATCTGGTCACAGGAATGTTTCTGTTAATTCTTGCACTTCTCCTTTATAAAGCAGGATTGAGTGAAGAAAATGTAAATCTGGGAATTATTCTCATTTATGTAATAGGAACTTTTTCTGGTGGTTTTGTGATGGGAAAACTGGAAGGCCAAAAGAAGTTCCTCTGGGGGCTTGGAACCGGTGTGGTTTATTTTGTTTTATTACTGATCATCTCATTTGGAATGTACCGTGAGGTTTCGTCGGGGACAGGCGATTTGTTTCTGACATTTGTACTTTGTACCGGAGGCGGAATGCTCGGGGGGATGGTCTCATGAAGAAAAACCAGAGGGATGTGTGAAAAAATACTTTAAAAACCTGGCTGTGTGTGCTATAATAGCGAAAGCAATATGTGCGAAGTTAGGAGGAGTAAAAAAATGAAACACATTAAAACACTGAATACACAGACACTGAACAACACAGTTAAAAAAGGTGGATGCGGAGAGTGCCAGACATCTTGCCAGTCTGCATGTAAGACATCCTGTACAGTAGGAAACCAGACTTGCGAAAACGCAAAATAAGAAAACCTGAAAGTGAAGATAATGTTGCTGCAGAGTTGCTTTGAGCGGTGATACTGCCTGCAATTATGCGAAAAACAGCAACAGGATTACAGGTGAGGCAGCGGTGCAAATCGCTGCCTTAAGCATGTTTTAGACGTATCTGCTTAGAGCTGCATTGTGAAAATGCCGGGCTTTGAACAGTTACAAATAGATTTACAAATACATATAGAAAGCGAGGTATCCACGTGATACATCAGTACCAGAACAATGGATATAATATCGTCCTCGATGTGAACAGCGGAGCTGTACATGTTGTGGATCAGGAAGCGTATGATGTCATCGAAGTGCTTAATCGCATGAATGAAGATCATACAGTGGAGACATTGAAATCTCCGGAAACAGCAGAAGCATTGAAAAAAGAGCTTGGAGAGAAATATTCTGAGAAAGATCTGCTGGATATTTTAGAGGCAGTAACAGAACTGACGGAACAGGGACGTCTGTTTACAAAAGACATTTATGAGAGCTTTATCGACGTTGTAAAGCAGCGTAAGACAGTTGTTAAGGCTTTATGTCTTCATATTGCACATGACTGTAACCTTGCCTGTAAGTACTGCTTTGCGGAAGAGGGAGAATATCACGGCCGCAGGGCTCTGATGTCTTACGAGGTTGGTAAGAAAGCACTTGATTTCCTGATCGCGAATTCAGGAACAAGAAGAAACCTTGAGGTTGACTTCTTCGGTGGTGAGCCGCTGATGAACTGGCAGGTTGTCAAAGACCTGGTTGCTTACGGAAGAGAGCAGGAAAAACTTCATGACAAGCATTTCCGTTTCACACTTACAACAAACGGAGTTCTTTTGAACGATGAAGTTCAGGAGTTCGTGAACAAAGAGATGGACAACGTTGTCATCAGTCTTGATGGAAGAAAAGAAGTGAATGACCAGATGCGCCCGTTCCGTAACGGAAAAGGAAGCTATGATCTGATCGTTCCGAAGTTCCAGAAGCTGGCAGAGAGCCGTAATCAGGAGAAGTACTACATTAGAGGTACATTTACAAGAAATAACCTGGATTTTTCCAAGGATGTAGAACATTTCGCAGATCTTGGATTCAAGCAGATGTCAATCGAGCCTGTAGTAGGTGATGACACAGAACCATATGCAATCCAGAAAGAAGATCTTCCACAGATCTTTGAAGAATATGATAAACTCGCAAAATTCCTGATCGAGCGTGAGAAGAGCGGAAGAGGATTCAATTTCTTCCACTTCATGATCGATCTTGAAGGAGGACCGTGCGTGTCCAAGCGTCTGTCCGGCTGTGGTTCAGGTACAGAGTATCTGGCAGTGACACCTTGGGGAGATTTCTACCCATGTCATCAGTTTGTAGGACAGGAAGAATTCCTCATGGGAAATGTCGATGAGGGAATTACAAAACCGGAGATTGCGGAAGAATTCCGTGGATGCAGCGTATATTCCAAGGAAAGCTGCAGAACCTGCTTTGCCAGATTCTACTGCAGTGGTGGCTGTATGGCGAATTCTTACAAGTTCCACAATACGATCCATGATACTTACGAAGTGAGCTGTGAGATGGAGAGAAAACGTGTGGAATGTGCGATCATGATAAAGGCTGCCCTGGCGGATGAAGAACAATAAAGTTAGAGAGCAGTAGTCAAGAAAGGAAAGAAAGAGATGAAGAAAGGTAAGAGTATTCTCAGCCTCATTCTCGTAATCGCAGTTACAGCACTCTTCGGTATGACCTGTGTGCTTGGACTTGATTTAAAGGGAATGGGAGCTGCGAAGAACATCAATCTCGGTCTTGACCTGGAAGGCGGAGTCAGCATTACATATCAGGTAAAAGGTGACAAGCCATCTCAGGCAGACATGGATGACACCGTGTACAAGCTTCAGAAACGTGTGGAGCAGTACAGCACAGAGGCACAGGCTTATCAGGTTGGAGACAACCGTATCAGTATCGAGATTCCAGGTGTGAGCGACGCAAACAAGATCCTGGAAGAACTTGGACAGCCGGGTTCACTGTACTTTATCAAGCATAAAGACAGTGAGGGAAATGAAAACTATTCCCTGACAGCTTCCGGATATACACTGAATAAGTCAATCGACGAACTGAAAGATACAGACTCCATCGTACTGACAGGTACAGAAGTAAAGACAGCTTCAGCCGGAGTGCTCAACGACTCAACAACAGGAAATAAAAAGTATGGTGTTGATCTTGAGTTGACAGATGAGGGCGCAGAGAAGTTCAAGACAGCAACAGAAGAAGCTTATAACAATAACCATGACACAATCGCTATTTACTATGATGGTTCTTTGATCAGCGTGCCAAGCGTAAATGCAGTGATTGAGAATGGAAAAGCTCAGATTTCAGGAAACATGGATTATGAAGAGGCTGATAACATCGCTTCTACAATCCGTATCGGTGGACTGAATCTGGAACTTGAAGAGCTTAGTTCAGAAGTAGTAGGAGCACAGCTTGGACAGGACGCTCTGAAAGGAAGTCTGATCGCAGGTATCATCGGTCTGGCAATCGTATGTGTATTCATGTGCTGGGTATACCTCCTTCCTGGACTTGCATCCAGCCTTGCACTGATCCTTTACACAGAATTGATCCTGATCCTTCTGAATGCATTTGACATTACATTGACACTTCCGGGTATCGCAGGTATCATCCTTGGTATCGGTATGGCGGTAGATGCGAACGTTATCATCTTCGCCCGTGTGAAAGAAGAGCTGACAGCAGGAAAGAGTGTACACGCTTCTCTGAAATCAGGATTCCAGAAAGCAATGTCCGCAATCGTTGACGGAAATATCACAACACTGATCGCAGCCGGTGTGCTGTGGCTTCGCGGAAGCGGTACTGTAAAGGGATTCGCCCAGACACTTGCACTGGGTATCGTCGTATCCATGTTTACAGCACTCGTGATCACAAGACTGATCATCTTTGCATTCTATGGAGCAGGCATCCACAATGAGAAAGTATACGGAAGACATCTGAAAGAACGTAAACCGGTTGATTTCCTTGGAAAGAAAAAAATCTTCTTCGTTATTTCTATCATCCTTTGTCTGGCCGGACCGGTCATGATGGGTGTGAACCATGCAAGAGGAATCGGCGCAATGAATTACAGCCTTGATTTTGTAGGCGGTACTTCAACAAATGTAACATTTGATAAAGAATATACACTGGAAGAGATCGACAGCCAGATGATCCCAAGCCTGGAAGAGATCACAGGAGATAAGAATATTCAGGTTCAGACAGTAAAAGACAGCAATCAGGTAGTCTTCAAGACACAGACACTTGATCTTGAGAAACGTGAAGCACTTGCTTCTTATCTGAATGAGAACTACGGGGTAGAGGTATCTGATATCGCTACAGAAAATATCAGTTCAACAGTAAGTTCCGAGATGAGAAGAGACGCTGTTATAGCTGTGATCATTGCTACAATCTGTATGCTGCTTTACATCTGGTTCCGTTTCAAAGATATTCGTTTCGCAACAAGTGCTGTTGTCGCACTGATGCATGACGTACTTGTAGTTCTTGGATTCTATGTGATCGCAAGAGTATCTGTCGGAAATACATTTATCGCATGTATGCTGACAATTGTCGGATATTCTATCAACGGTACGATCGTTATCTTTGACCGTATCCGTGAGGCGCTGGCAACAAAGAGCCGTACAGAAGATCTGAAGGATCTTGTAAACCGCTGTATTACTCAGACACTGACAAGAACGATCTATACAAACTTTACAACATTTGTCATGGTCGTTGCTCTGTATATCCTTGGTGTAAGCTCCATTAAGGAATTCGCTGCACCTCTGATGGTAGGTATCATCTGCGGTGGATATACATCCGTATGTATCACAGGTGCACTGTGGTATGTGATGAAGACAAGACTTGGTGAGGAAGCGAAGGCTGCGAGAGCAGCTTCCGGCACAAAGACAGTTTCTGTAAAAGCAGCAGACAAGAAAGAAGGAACTACTTCCACAGAGAGTAACGCAGCAGATACATCTGCAGACGACAGCTCCAAGAAGAAAAAAGGAAAGAAGACTTCTTTCAAGAACAAAAAGAGCAAAAAACGCTAAGAAATAAATAGCAGCCTGGAAACAGTAACGAAATAGAATCTGCTGTATCGGAAATGAAAAATGATTTTCGATACGGCAGATTTTTGTTATAATAAGAAAAATATGATACTGACAGACTGGGAGGGTATTTGGATGGAGAAATGGTTCGTCGCAATGAAAAAGGCGGATTTTAATGGAATAGCAGAGAAATATCAGATTTCACCGATCATTGCACGACTGATGAGGAACCGTGATGTGATCGGAGATGAAGCAATTGATTTTTATCTGAATGGAACGGTGGAGGATCTGTATGACGGCTTACTGATGAAAGATATGGATCGTGCGGTAGATATTCTTAAGGAGAAAATAGAAGAAGGAAAGAAAATCCGTGTGATCGGTGATTATGATATTGATGGAGTCAATGCAACGTATATTTTGCAACAGGGGCTTGCAGGACTTGGGGCAGATGTTGATACGGATATTCCAGACAGGATCAAAGACGGATATGGATTGAATCAGATGCTGATCGACCGTGCACTGGATGATGATGTAGACACGATCATCACCTGTGATAATGGAATTGCGGCAATGAGTGAGATTGCTTACGGAAAAGAAAATGGGATGACGATCGTTGTGACAGATCACCATGAAGTTCCGTATCTGGAAGAAAATGGGGAGAAAAAATATCTCCTGCCACCGGCGGATGCAGTGGTCGATCCGCACAGAGCAGATTGTGAGTATCCATTTAAAGGGCTGTGCGGCGCAGCTGTAGCGTATAAGCTGGTTGAGGTTTTGTACAGAGTGTCTGGAAAGTCAGAGCAGGAGGTAGAGCATCTGCAGGAAAGACTGATGGAAAATGTTGCGATCGCCACGATCGGTGATGTGATGGATCTGGTTGGAGAGAATCGTGTCTTTGTGAAAAAGGGACTTGAGCTTCTGAAGACAACGAAGAATGAAGGGCTTCACGCATTGATGCAATGTACAGGGGTAGATACAGCGAACCTGAATACTTATCATATCGGATTTGTGATCGGACCGTGCATCAATGCCGGCGGAAGACTGGATACAGCCAAGCGTGCACTGGAACTCCTTAATGCATCGAACCGGAGAGAGGCAGTGACACTGGCAGCAGATCTGAAAGAATTAAATGACAGCCGGAAAGAAATGACCGAAGAAGGTGTAGAAGAAGCTGTCCGGCAGATCGAATCAAGTTCCTGGAAGGACGACCAGGTGCTGGTCGTGTATCTTCCAGAGTGTCACGAAAGTATCGCCGGAATTATTGCGGGGAGGATCAAGGAACGTTATTATCGTCCGACCTTTGTACTGACAAAGGGAGAGACAGGGGTGAAAGGTTCCGGACGGTCGATCGAAGCCTATGATATGTTTGCGGAAATGAGCCGCTGCAGGGAATTATTTACGAAGTTTGGAGGACATAAGCTGGCAGCAGGACTTTCTCTGGAAGAGGAAAAGGTCGAAGTTTTCCGGAAACGGATCAATGAACTGGCGGATCTGACAGAAGAGGATCTGCAGATGAAGGTGTCGATCGATATGCGGCTTCCATTTCCATATATTAATGAAGAGCTGATCCATGAGCTTAAGATATTGGAGCCTTTTGGAAAAGGCAATGGGAAACCGTTATTTGCAGAAAGTAAACTGCGTGTGATCCAGCCAAGAATCTTCGGAAAGAACCGGAATGTGCTGAAATGCAGACTGGAGGACCAGCAGGGAAATCAGATGGAAGCGGTTTATTTCGGAGAAGTGGAAGACTGTCTGCGGCAGATGGAAAAGAAGCAGATCATGTCTTTTACATACTATCCATCCATCAATGAGTACATGGGACGAAGAACAATTCAGCTTACAATTGTCAATTATCAGTAGATAATATCGAAAAAACCGTACAAATTGCTTAAAATGAAGAAGAATGGGAAGTTCTTATTTGAAAAAGGGAAAAATAGTGATATACTAAATCATATTAATTGTTCAGAACTAAGGCGTTTTGTGTCTAAAATGCATTTGTCGAATATGCCATACTGACGAAATACGAAGCATTTTGGAAGTTGGATCTGAACAGAACACAGGATGAATGAAGGGGGAAGATGATATGGCAGGCACTCGGGAATATGAAGATCTGAATAAAAATCTGGAGATAGTGGACGGACATGCAGTAAAAGCACCAGAGGATTATCAGGATCCGGAGGAGTTATATCAGGCCTTAATAGCTCGTGTGCGTAAGTATCATCCTTCGGCAGATATTACGATGATCGAGAAGGCCTATCAGATAGGCAAAGAAGCGCATAAGAATCAGTTCCGTAAATCCGGAGAACCTTATATCATTCATCCACTCTGGGTGGCAATCATACTTGCAGATCTCGAGATGGACAAAGAAACGATCGTGGCTGGAATGCTTCATGACGTGGTAGAAGATACGACAATGACACTCGATGAGATCTCAGCAGAGTTTGGTGAAGAGGTGGCACTTCTTGTAGACGGCGTTACCAAGCTGGGACAGTTGAACTATTCCCAGGACAAGCTGGAGGCCCAGGCAGAGAACTTAAGAAAGATGTTCCTTGCGATGGCGAAAGATATCCGTGTCATCATTGTAAAACTCGCAGACCGTCTGCATAATATGCGTACAATGGAGTTTATGACACCGGCGAAGCAGAAAGAGAAATCAAGAGAGACGATGGATATCTACGCTCCGATCGCTCAGCGTCTCGGTATTTCAAAGATCAAGACAGAACTCGATGACCTTTCTCTGAAATATTATCAGCCGGAAGTTTATAATCAGCTGGTTCATGATCTGAATGCACGTAAGACGGAACGTGAAGAATTTGTGCAACAGATCGTTGCTGAAGTATCAAAGCATATGAAGAATGCTGATATTGAAGCGAAAGTATACGGACGTGTAAAACATTTCTTCAGTATTTATAAGAAGATGGTGAATCAGAACAAGACACTTGATCAGGTGTATGACCTGTTCGCTGTCCGCATTATCGTAGATTCAGTGAAAGACTGTTACGCAGCACTTGGTGTGATCCATGAGATGTATACGCCGATTCCGGGACGTTTCAAGGATTATATTGCTATGCCGAAGGCGAATATGTACCAGTCTCTGCATACAACGCTGATCGGACCTTCCGGACAGCCGTTCGAGATCCAGATCCGTACAGAAGAGATGCATAAGACAGCGGAATATGGTATCGCAGCACACTGGAAATATAAAGAGACAGGCGGAAGCAACACGAAAGGACTGAACACACAGGAAGAGAAGCTGAACTGGCTGCGTCAGATCCTGGAATGGCAGAGAGACATGTCTGATAACCGTGAGTTCTTAAGCCTGCTGAAAGGTGACCTGGATCTGTTCCAGGAAGATGTATACTGCTTCACACCGAACGGGGATGTGAAGAACCTTCCGAATGGATCCACACCGGTTGACTTCGCCTATGCGATCCACAGTGCAGTCGGCAATAAGATGGTTGGCGCAAGAGTGAATGGCAAGCTTGTGAACATTGATTATAAGATTCAGAACGGAGACCGAATTGAGATCCTTACATCTCAGAATTCCAAGGGACCGAGCCGTGACTGGCTGAATATCGTCAAGAGCACACAGGCAAAGAGCAAGATTAATTCATGGTTTAAGAAGGAATACAAAGAAGATAATATTATCCGCGGAAAGGATCTGATCAGTGCCTACTGTAAGAGCAAGGGGATTAATCTGCCGGATATCATCAAGCCGAAGTATCAGCAGATCGTTCAGAAAAAGTACGGATTCCGTGACTGGGATGCAGTACTTGCAGCAATCGGACACGGCGGACTGAAAGAAGGTCAGGTTGTGAACCGCCTGCTGGAAGAGTACGAGAAAGAGCATAAGAAAGAGATCACGGATGAGAATATTTTGGAGAAGATCTCAGAAGCGAATAAACAGAGAGTACACATTGCCAAGTCAAAGAGCGGAATCGTAGTTAAGGGAATCAATGATATGGCAGTACGCTTCTCAAAGTGCTGTAATCCGGTGCCGGGAGATGAGATTGTCGGTTTTGTAACAAGAGGGCGCGGAATGTCGATCCACAGAACAGATTGTATCAATATCATCAATCTTTCTGATGTGGAGAGATCCCGTCTGATCACAGCAGAATGGGAGGATAATGATCTTGAAGAAGGCGGTCAGTATCTTGCAGAACTGAAGATATTTGCAGACGACAGAAGAGGACTTCTGCTGGATGTATCAAAGGTATTTACTGAAGAGAAGATTGACGTGAAGTCCATGAATACCCGGACGAGCAAGAGGGGTACGGCGACAATGGAGATGGGATTTGTTGTACACGGAAGAGAAGAATTGAATCGTGTGATCGGAAAGCTCAGACAGATTGAAAATGTAATTGATATTGAGAGAACAACAGGCTGATGGAGGAAAACGAATGAAGGTTGAAAGTATTGTACTGGGGTCAATTGGAACGAATTGCTATATTGTAACCAATGAAGAGACGAAGGAATGTTTTGCAGTGGATATGGCAGAATGTCCGCAGGAATATGTCAATTATATCAAGAACAATGGACTAGAAATGAAAGCATTGTTTCTGACACATGGACATTTTGACCACATCATGGGAATCGATGATTTCCTCAAAGCCTTTCCAGTGCCGGTTTACGCAGGCGAAGATGAACTTCCGGTGATCGAGGATGACCGCCTGAATGTTTCTTGTATGTACGGACCGAAATACGCATTCCACGGAGCACAGCCTGTAAGAGACGGTCAGGTGATCGAATGCGCAGGAATTGAAGTTGATGTACTTCATACACCTGGACATACAGTAGGAGGATGCTGTTATTACCTACCAAAAGAACATAGATTGTTCTGTGGAGATACGCTGTTCTGTGCTTCCATCGGAAGAACAGACCTACCGACAGGAAGCAGCAGCCAGCTGGTCCGCTCTGTGCAGGAGAAGATTATGACACTTCCGGATGATACAAAGATCTATCCGGGACATATGGAAGAGACATCAGTTCAGTTTGAGAAGGAGCATAATCCATTCATATGATAAAGATAGAAAGTAAGAAGAACAAATTTACTTATAACGTATACCATGTCACAAAAGCATTTTATCCAAAAGAGGATATCGTGCAGACAGTAGATGAGAAGCAAGAACCACTGGTGAAGATACATTTGCCGGAAGGGACTTGCTTTTCCCTTGCACCGGAAGAATGCGTGCAGACAGAAGATGTGCAGGAAGAGAAACGCGATGTAACGAAGAAAGTCTATCAGTTTCTCTCAAAGCAGACAGGACAGGAACTTGCCTGGGGAATGCTGACCGGAGTCCGTCCGACAAAGCTTGTAATGCAGAAAATCGAGCAGGGAATGACAAAAGAAGAAATCTTTGAATTTCTAAAAGAACAATATTGTGTTGGCGATAAAAAAGCACAGATTGCGTATGAGATTGCATGCCGTGAAAAGGCACTTCTTGATCAGTTGGACTGTAAAAATGGCTATAGCCTGTATGCAGGAATTCCATTCTGTCCAAGCATCTGCTCCTACTGCTCATTCAGCTCTTCACCAATCGCTGAGTGGAAAGATCAGGTCGATCGTTACCTTGATGCGATGATCAAAGAATTGAAAACTACAGCAAAGCTGATGCAGGGAAAACCACTCGATACTGTATACATCGGTGGAGGAACACCGACAACACTCGAGGCAGACCAGCTTGACCGTTTGCTTGGAACAATCCGGGAGAATTTTGACCTGGAACATGTGCTTGAGTTTACAGTTGAAGCCGGAAGACCGGACAGTATTACACGAAAAAAACTTGAAGTGATCCGCAAATATCCTGTAACCCGCATCTCTGTCAACCCACAGACAATGCAGCAGAAGACACTGGATCTTGTCGGAAGAAAACATACGGTAGAAGATGTAGAACAAATCTTCCACCTCGCACGTGAGCTTGGATTCGATAATATTAATATGGATCTGATCGCCGGACTTCCGGGAGAAGATGCAGCAGATATGCAGGATACACTTGAGAAGATCGAGAAGCTTCATCCGGACAGCCTGACAGTACACGCACTCGCAATCAAACGTGCGGCGAAGTTCGGTCAGGAAGGAAGAACAATGGACCCGGGGACTGAGATCACACAGATGGTCGAGGCGGCAGCAGCGTCAGCAGAACGCATGGGGCTTGTGCCATATTACCTGTATCGCCAGAAGAACATTGCCGGAAACTTCGAGAATGTTGGATATGCAGAGCAGGACAAGGCTGGGGTGTATAACATTTTGATCATGGAAGAACGCCAGACAATTATTGCCTGCGGTGCCGGCTCTACGACAAAGCTTGTTTTGCCGGAGAAGATCAAGACAAGCAGTGGCAAAGAAACAAATCTGATCCGTGTAGAAAATGTGAAGAATATTACAGAGTATATTGACCGTATCGATGAGATGATAGAACGAAAAAAAGCACTTTTTGAGAAGGATTAAAAGTGAAAATATAGCTGAAAAAAGTAACAAAAGGACGGTTCCACCGGGAGGTGGACCGTCCTTTCGTGTGCGCCTTGCGGCGCACGTTTCTAATGGGTGAAAGTCCCTAATCCACCCTA
>OLRB01001187.1_pt1 | contig 11868 bp, 5 predicted proteins | sample 1672751 | NCBI WGS metagenome assembly OLRB01 (sample SAMEA3136720, study PRJEB25190) | human gut metagenome | biome: human gut; feature: human-associated habitat; material: faeces | place: Austria | collected 2013
GCCGGGAATCGCGCAGTTCGCATTTGGATTTTACAGTGTGATGCTGACTTCTACCGTACTTGGATTTGTGACGATGCTGTTGTTTAAGCCACGCTCCTGGTGCGTATATTGCCCGATGGGAACGATGACGCAGTTCATCTGTAAAGGAAAGATGAGGATAGAAAAATAAGTATAGATGAAAAAGCGGCTATTTACAGCTGCTTTTTTTCGTTTTATAGAGAAAAAAAGTAAAAAATGTCTGACAAATTAAAGAAAAATGCGAAAAATATGCGGGAGGTGGTAATAAAAAAGAAGAAAAAAGCAGAAAAAAAGAATGAAAACAGGAAAATGTATTGATAATAAAAATGAAAGTGGTATAATACTCAATGTTATCGACAGATTTTTTGCGCTGTGTCGAAAAAGCAGAGATTTTAGACCTAGATATTGAGGAATGAAAAGAGATCGAATGAGGAGTTTGGATATGTCAAAGAAGAAATATCGAAAAGTGTGCAGACAGTGGATCGCATGGCTTTTGTGTATTGCAGTCCTGTTTCAAAGCGTTCCTGTATATGCAGGAGAGACAAAAGAAACATATGGGGAGTCGCAGATAAAAACTACCGGACAAGAGGAGTCCGTGATGGATTCGGAGAAAGCTGCGCCGCAGGAAGAAAATTTCCATACAGAACTATTGGAAAACGGAGTAATCAAATTATATAACCGGGAACAGTTAAAAGCGGTCGGAAGCGGACGGGAAATCCGAACAGGAGACATAAAGGAGGAGACCTTTGGTCAGGGCGAACCGCTTGTATTAGAAGGACAGACTGTTACATATGCAGTAGACGGAACCTATCAGATGATGAATGATATTGTCTGGGATCCGAACGATATCTGGCAGCTGCCGGCAGGTTTTTGCGGCAATTTTATCGGGAATGAGACACCAGCGGAACCGGTTGTGTATCAGGAAGAGACAGATACGGTATATCTCTATCATTTCTACCAACTGATGACGATGGGGCTGGAGACGGCGGAACAGGAACCAATCATGAGCAACGATTATGACCCGGAACTTTTTGGAACCGGAAATCTGGTGTTTCCGTCCAGCGGGGATCAATACATTACATACAGTCACTCTCATCAATATGTGATTTCCAGACATTTTACGACAGAGATGCCAGAGTCGAAAGTACAGACCCTTGCTTCAGCACAGGATGGAAGAACATTTCAGGGACAAGTCATCTATACTGATGAACATGGAGAAGAATTTATTCTGATCGGAAATAAAGAGCAGCTCCAGGCGATAGGTTCTGATAAAAGGGTATATACAGCGGTATATCAGGCAAAACTGCAAGGGTTTACATGGGAGGTAGATACGGACAATCAAGGGAATCCCATTATGCTCTATGGCGGAGATGCAGATCTTTTGCAGGATCAGAATGGAAAAAAAGAATATGGATTTCAGGAGTTGGAGCATGCTTCAGGAGCGGTGACCGGAAGATGTGGAGTGAATCAGAAAACCGGGGAAATTGATCCGAATATGGACATTGAAGATTCCGGACATCATTACAGCCGGAGTGAAAAATACATCATCTTTCGTGACATTGATCTGGCAGGTGTTGCCTGGACGCCATTGATGTTTTCCGGAAAGATGGAAGGACGGCTGAATATGCAGCCAGGTGTCAATCCGACCATATTCAATATAGAAGTGGTACAAAACGGAGATCTGGACATGGAAAAAAATATGGGAATCGGTTTTTTCGGAACCATTGCCTGTGAGAGAGCAGATTATGTGAGGTCTGCAGGTCTGGTTTCTGTGTCGAATCTCACGCTGGATACAGTACACGTTCAAAACAACAGTACAAAGATCAAAGATAACACCTCGCTGATTGAGGAGCTGGTCGGTCTGTTGGGTGATCTGTTGGGATGGTTGTTAAAGCCCATCCTGGATCTTGTAGGTCTGGGATCTTTGTCAGAGTTGTTAATGAATCTGACGAACATTGCAGGAAAGGATCCTTCGTATTTTGCAGCCGGCGGATTTGTCGGACGAGTATATGGAGAAGTTCAGATTTCCGGATGCGAAGTAAAGAATCTCTCCATAGGAAATGTAAAGGACATTACCGGTGGATTTGCAGGAAATGTAGAAGGAATGACCCAGTATGAAGGACTGAGTGGACTGCTGGATGGAATTACCACATTATTGGAGAGGTTATTAAATGTGCTTCCGTTTGTGGGTCTGGGAGATCTGATTACGATTCTGTTGGATGGGAATTTATTGAATGTGAAGCAGTTGATTCCGGTTGGCTATTACAATCCGGTGATCGACGGGTGTCATGTGACATATGCTTCGGGATTCGGACAGTTAGGCGAGAAGACGACCAGCTATAATGGTGGATTTGTCGGAAAGCAGACCGGAAGTTATATTACAAATTCTTCGGTATCAGCAGAAAATCTGCAGATACAGGGAAAGGTATTCGCCGGTGGCTTTTCCGGGATTACAGCCAATGCAGAGATCAAAGGAGCACTTCATGATCTCGGGGTGAATCTGCTGGATGGATTGATGATCCAGTCTGTGACAGCAGGTTCAACGGTGACAGGCGTGGCAGGAATTTCGGCTGAGAATTTTGCAGGTGGTTTTACCGGAAGTATGGCAAATAGCTATGCAGTTGACTGCAGCGTATCCGGCGTGGAACAGGTACATGCGGAACAGGAGTATGCCGGTGGCTTTACCGGATTTGCATCCCTTGGAACGGCAATTTCTCTGGAACAATATTTTGGAAGCAGTCAGAATAACCTGCTCAATGTGATCAAAGAGGGGCTTGGAACCATATTAGGTGGAAATGCAGAAAAAGAAGCAGCACTGTTATCTCTTGTTGGAATTAAGCCGTCAGAAATTTTAGGATGTACGGTACAGGGAAGTGAAAAAGGTCTTCAGCTTCATGCCTCTCAATATGCAGGTGGAATCGCCGGAAGAGGAGACGGATGTAAGATTTTGTCATCTTCACTGGAAAATGTACAGGAATTGCGTCCATTTGCAAGAGGAAAAGTGAATTATGCGGGAACAGGTGCAGTAAATACAGTTCTGAACCTGCAACAGATTCAAGTGGAACAAGGATATGCAGGCGGCGTGATCGGATATGCGGGCACAGCAAGTGCCGGAGGAATCCTGGATACGACACTTGGAATTGGGGATTATCTTCCATTTTCCATTCAAGATGTGACGGTGCAGGGAGAAGCGGCCGGATACAGTGTCTCTGCAAAAGGAGATTACGCAGGAGGAGCAGTCGGACAGGGGATTGGTGGAAATATCACGAATGTAACCGTAAAGAATCTTGGCAGTGTATCGGCACAGAATCTTGCCGGTGGATTTGCCGGAAGTGCCGGAACCGGAAGTCTGGTCAACAGTGGAGGACTGGATCTTTTGGGACTCAATTTATTGAAGATCAGCAGTCTGCTTTCCCTGGCACAGGGGGTTGTTCTGAAGGTAGACAACAGCAGTGTGGAAGGAATCGCATCTGGATTTGAAGTGACAGCAGCAGGTACCAATAAGGCAGGGGCGAAGGATCAATTTGCAGCCGGTGGATTTTTAGGTGAGAGTGGAAGTGCAGAAGCAGCAAATTGTACGGTCCGTAATCTGAAAGTTGTTCATGCAGATCTGGAAGATGGAGCTGTGGGTGGTTTTTGCGGAATTTCGAAAACTGGAGGCCTTGCATCCCTGGCAGATCAGGGAGCGGGAAGCGAAGTGAAGCTTCCTGGAATTTTGAGCATCGATCATCTGCTCAGTGCAGCGGCGTATTTGATTCCGGAGTATAACTCCTGTACGGTTTCCTATGTTTCCAATGCAGGAGGAGTTCAGGCGGAGGCTGCAGCAGCCGGCGGTTTTCTGGGAGACATGCAGAGTGGAACCGTAAATAACAGTGGTCTTGAGAAGCCGTATGCAGTCTATCAGCTGGAATCGGTAAAAGGAACTTATTACGCCGGAGGATTTGCCGGAAAGGCATATTCCGGGGGACTTGCGGAGAGCGGAGGTCTGAGTCTTCTTGGCGGAATCAAGGGATTGAATATTTCCATCAGCGATCTGTTGAGTGTTGTGAATGCGTATATTCCAATCATCACGGCGGCGGGTGTCCATTCTGAGACAGGGTTTACCGTATTCGCAGAAAAAACAAAAGAGACAGACAGCCATTCTGGAAGTGCAGGCGGACTGATCGGCTGGGGAAGCGGGGTTCAGGTTTCACGATCTGCAGTGGATGGTCTGAAGCACACAAAGGTTGTGCCGCCAAAAGAGCTGGAAAACAACAATGCCCCATCGTACTTTGATGCAAGCAGCGCATATGCGGTGACCGCACCGAAATATGCCGGTGGATGCATTGGATTTATGGATATCGGAAGTGCAGCTTCTCTTGGAAGCGGACTGGAACTTCTGGGACAGAGCCTTCAGCTTACAGATGTGTTATCTGCATTGTCGGTGGTTGTCTCGGTGATTGAATTTTCACCGGTTTATGGAAAACCAGGTGGATTTAGCGTGAAAGCCAGTGGAGAAGACAGTACGGGAAGGATTGGTTATGCCGGTGGCTATGCAGGACTGATCAACGGAGGACATATTCAGAATTCGCATGTGGAAAACTTTGAGTATATCATCGGACAAGAGACAGCCGGTGGCTATGTAGGAGAATTGCAGCCGGGAGATGTGGCGTCTCTCTTAGATAAGACCGGAGGCGGATTGCTGTCTCATCTGTTGAATGTAGATGGACTGCTCAGTTTGGGGCAGACGTTTGTTCCGACCATCCGTAACAGTCATACATCTTGTGTTCCATGTGGCGGTGCAGTGCGTGCAGATGCGGCATCGGATCGGGCGGTATTCCGGGGAATGGCTGGAGGTTATGCAGGACATAATGCCGGTGGACATATCTGGGGAAATGATGCAAGAGACTGGAAAGGAGCAGCCTACACAGGAGAGCAGACAGCGTGTTCGGCGATCCGGCTGCGTTCGGTTTATGGATATGAGTATGCCGGAGGATTCACAGGTTTCATGGAATGTGCATCCACGGCAGAGCTTGGAAGCGTAGAGATCCTGGATGGTCTTGTAAAAGTAGGAAATGTACTTGGAATTTTGAACGCAATGTACCCCACAGAAGAACATACGGCAGTGTATGGACCATTGAAATTTTTGGATATTGCAACATGGAATGCATGGGTAGAGTATGTAGGAAGTGACAAGACCTATGGAGAATGGGTTCAGAAAGTAGAGACCGAAGAACAGCTGCAGGCAATGCTGGAGCAGTATACCTATGGATTTCAGGTAAAAGCCGGAAGAGACCGGTCTGAGTTGGAGCAGGGCATTCAGGCGGATTCTGGATGTGCCGGAGGCTACAACGGAAGAATGAAAGGTGGAACGGTCACTGACGCGCAGGTAGAAGATCTCAAGAAGGTGTCTGCGATGCGCAGCTCCGGAGGTTTTTCCGGAGAAATGCTGACGGGAGGAGCCGCACAGTTTGGAAGTGTTTCCTTACTGGGCCTTTTGAATCTTGGCTTGGGAGATTTGCTCAAAGCAGTGGAGGTGTTTGTTCCGGTTGTAAAGAAAGCGTCGGTATCGGGATATCGTTCTGGAGTGAATGTAGAAGCGTTTGGAACTGCATATCAAATGGGACAGGGAAATGCCGGCGGATTTGCAGGCGTTGTGATCGGAGGACAAATTTGGGGAACGCAGGAGTCTCCTTGTAAGGCGGATGCAGTGCGTTCTGTCAAAGGTGGAAATGCAGTTGGCGGATTTGTCGGAAAGATCGATCCGGGATCCGTTGCAGATGTAAGTACAGGCAATACAGCGGGTCTGATCGGTGGAATTTTGGATGTCCTTTTAATAAAAGACATAGACAATCTGGCCAAAGTACTGCAGGCAACGGTTTCTACCGTACATTATGCACAGGTAAATGGTGTGGCGGACGGACTGAGAATAGAAGGATATTATTCGCAGCAGACACCGGATTATGCCGGAGGCTTTGCCGGTGAGATCACAGGAGCTGTCATTGGAGATCAGAAGGAACAAAAAGGGATTCATGTATCTGGATTGCAGAAAGTAGCCGGAGGATATTATGCCGGAGGATTTGTGGGACTTTCAGATGTGGCAAGCGTGGCTTCCCTTTCCGATGATCACAAGACTGGAATTTTAGGTCTGATCACAGCCGGAAATATCAGTGTGCTGGATGCATTTAGAAGTTATATTTATGAGGCAGAAGTGACTGCTTCCGGAGAAGGAATTTCCGTATCAGCAGATCGGGAAGAAAAATTTGGACAGCAGGAATCCATTGTATACAGTGGAAGTGCGGGAGGATTTGCAGGAGCAGTATTAAACGGAAGCGTAAAGAATTGTGAAGCACAGGGAATCAATCAGATTCATGCTCCAAACTATGCCGGAGGCTTTGCTGGACACTTGGGAAAAAGCGGAACAGTGGACATTGATTCAGTGAATGGCACCGAAGGTATTTTAGGAGTGGCAGCCGGAGTTCTGGATGTCTGTGGTTCTACGATTGAATCTTGCCGTGTCATCGGAATCCCGGCCGGTTTTACAGTAAACGGACAGGGCGGTTCAGAAGAGATTGTCGGAGGTTTTACAGGGCTTGCAGATCTTGGAAGAATTCGGGACTGTCATGTGAACAATATCAAAAAAGTTTCCAGTGAGGAGATTGCCGGAGGTTTTGCCGGAAAAACAACCATGGCGTATTTGGTAGAAGCAGAAGCCAATTCTGTAGTACTAAATGCCGTACTGCAAATCGTGAATAAACTTTTGGAGATTCTTTATATAGGGAATCTGCAGGATTTGGGTGTAATCAATGTAGGACTTGGCGGCTTGCTGAAAATTCAACTTTTGGCAGATGGAAAGACACTGGGAGTGACGCTGCTTGGACTGGAGATCAGCGTTGCGCTGAATCGGGCAGACCCAAATGAAGGAGGAGACGATGTTGCGATCATAACGATCGGGGATTCGACTGTGAAGCTTCCATGCTCACCGGATGGTGTGAAGGACAATTCCAATTTACAGATTAATCTGATCAAAGCCAATCGAACGAAAATTACAGAAAGCAGTATTCAGGGAGTTTCATACGGATATGATGTGTATGGAGGAAATGCAGAGTTCGATCGAGATGGACAGGGTGCGAAGGGAATCGCCGGAGGATTTATTGGATTGGATCAGGAAGGCTATGTGATCCAGAATCAGATGATCCAGGCCGATGAGGTTCGTGGTGCTTCCGGAAAAATTGGAGAGTTTATTGGTCAGATGGAACTAAGCAGCCATTATCAGGAAGAAATTGATGTGGTTGGTCAGGGAAACAGCTATCAGATTTACCGGCAGGAAAATGCAGATCTGAAACAGGCTGTAGCACCGGGAAAGGGAGTATTCCAGACAGAGTTTCGACAAGGGGAAGTAGACGGGGAGTTGTTTAATATTTACACCGTAACGCATTTTCCGGTCGTGAGCCGACATAAAGATTATCAGGACGCATATCTGACCAATGCCAGCGGAAGTGAAAAGAAACAGCTGCATGTATGGGAATCAAGTGCGTCGGCAGTTCTGATGGAAGGGACTCGAACAATGGAGAATGGAGATACTGAGAAGCCGGAGACACCAGAGATGCAGGATCCTTGTGCGGAGAGATTCTTCCTGACGATTCAGAAAGTGTGGAAAGACTTTTCCAATCCAAATCGTCCAAAGGAAATTCAGATAAAAATTACGAGAAAATATGAAAAAGACGGACAGGAGATCTGGGATACCACATTCAATGAAGACCCGTCGCATACCATTACTTTAAATGGAAAAGATCAGGAAAAGAACGTATGGAAGACGATTCTTCCGGATCTGGAAGTCTATCATGTAGAAACAGACAGTGCGGGGAATGTACTGGCGTCTTATAAATATCAATATATCGTAGAAGAGCTGAAGCCGGATGGCAGTGTTTTGAAGAAATATACGACCACATACGAATGGGGAAAAGATGCTTATTCGGTTGTGATCACAAATAAATATTGGGGATTCCTTCCGGGAACCGGGGGAATCGGTGCATGGATCTTCATGTTGGCAGGTGTTGCAGTTCTGGCGGTTACAATTTGCAGCAGGAAGAAAAAAGAAAGTCAGGGGGATAGAAAAAGAAAGTAAAATGCACACAGGTAGACCGGAAAAAAGGTAAAAGGAGAAAAAAGATGAAAACACAAAAGAAATGGATCAAAAGTATGTTGTCAATTATCATGGCAGGAATCATGTTGTTTGGAATGACATTGACAACTCTGGCAGCAGGAGAATTAGAAACCAGGGCTGCTGAGACAGGAACTGTTACAATCAATAATACGGTTGCGGGCAAGGGCTTGACATATTATCAGATTTTCGCTGCAACAAAAAACGGAACAGCAGTTGCATATACGCTGAATCAGGAATTCGCAGGATTTTTTACATCAAATAAAGAATATGGGTGTGCAGGTCTGGAAGGCGAGGCTCTTTCTCAGAAGGCATATGAGTATGTCAGCAATCAGACAGCACCAGATGCAAGAAAAGCATTGTCTCAGGAACTTTTGGCCTGGACATTAGCGAATAAAAAGAGTGGTACAGAGACAACAACAACAGAAAAGACAACAACGGTACAGGGTCTTGCATATGGATTTTATCTGTTTAATTTCGCAGGGGCAACCAACGTGGATGAAATTAAAGATGATGTAGCAACTCCGGCGATGCTGATCAATGTCACAGATCCTACTGTTACAATCAATATGAAGAGTTCTTATCCGGTCGTAGATAAGGCTGTAGACGATCAGAGCACTGCAATCGGAGATACAGTGACTTATACACTGACTTCTCATGTTCCAGATATGACAGGATATGACTCCTATGTATTCAAATTTAAAGATACTCTGTCAGAAGGGCTGACATTTGGGAAAATTACAGAGGTTAAGGTTGGAGATCAGACACTGGCAGCAGATACAGGGTATACACTGACTCAGGAGGAAAAAAATCCGAATGCAATCACGATTGAAATTCCAAATTTTATCCAATACAAAAATCAGGTAGGACAACCGATTGTTGTGAAATATACAGCTACTGTGAACGAGAAAGCAGTTGTTGGTATGAATCCGAATACCAATAAGGCAACGGTAGAATACAGCAATGATCCCTCCAATCCAACCATTGGGGTTCCATCTGTTCCGGATGTGGTAGATGTTCATACCTTTGATTTTACAGTAAATAAATATTTTATGGTAAATCAACAAAAATCCCCATTGAGCGGAGTTGGATTTAGATTATACACAGATCAAGACTGTAATAATGAAGTAAACGTTGTACAAGAGTTTGCAGGAGATGATCAAAACGCAGCGGTTTATCGAAAAGCAAAAGCAGAGGAGCCAGGGGTAGAAGCAATCACTCCGGCATCTGGTAAAATTCAGTTCAAAGGATTGGATAAAGGAACCTATTATCTGAAAGAGACCACCACACCGGATGGATACAACAAGTTGACCGGTCCGATCACAATTGAGATCACACCAACTTATGAAGAAGAAAAGCTGACGAAATATGAGGTGAAATATACATATAATAATAAAGTACTTGTAGTTTCATCTGATCAAAAGGATAAGTCTCCGACAATCGAGGTTGAGAATAAATCCGGAACAGAACTTCCAAATACCGGAGGTATCGGAGCAGTCATCTTTACAATTGCAGGTGTTGCCATTCTGGCAGTTGTGATGATCTGTTCCATGAGAAGTAAAAAACGTAAACATTCATAAGAGAAGTATCATGCGGTCAGAGTCTGACCGCATGATATTCATAATAATAGAGGAAAGGAAATAAGATATGCGAAAGACAGGACTGAAATTATTGAGGATCATGGGCTATCTTCTTGGCTTTTCTGTATTATTATACCCGACTGTGAGTAATTACTTGCAGGAAAAGAATGCAACGACGATTGTTTCGTCCTATGAGCAGATCCTGCAGGACATACAGCCGGAAGAGGAACGGCAGATCCTGGAGCAGGCAGCAGCATACAATGCGTCACTTACAGCGTTAAATGCTATCGAAGATCCATTTTCCAACGGGACACAGACAGAGGATGAAGCGTATCTGAATGCATTGGATCTGGATGGAAACGGGATGATGGGGTATTTGAAGATTCCGAAAATCCGCGTTACGCTGCCAATCTATCATGGAACAGAAGAGCGGGTCTTGCAAAGTGGAGTTGGGCATGTAGGAAATACGTCCCTTCCGGTTGGAGGAGACTCTACGCACAGTGTCCTGACCGGGCACAGGGGGCTGCCTTCGGCGGAGCTGTTTACAGATTTGGATCAGCTGGAGATGGGCGATATCTTCTTTGTCAAAGTCATGCATGAAACACTGGCATATGAAGTAGATCAGATTTTGACGGTTCTGCCAACGCAGATCGATGCGTTGAAAATTGAGCAGGGGCAGGATCTGATGACTTTGGTTACGTGTACCCCGTATTCTGTCAATACTCATCGGCTCTTAGTGCGGGGACACAGAATTCCGTATGAAGAGAAGATTGAAGAGCAGGCAATGGCACAGAAAGCCAGGATGCCGCTGCATCTGAAAATATTGCTGATCGGTTTGATCTGTCTGGGATTGATCTGGGGAACGATGAAGCTGATCAGTTTGAGAACGCAGCCAAAGAAGCAGAAGAGGAGAAAAAAGAATGAGAAAAGGCGCAGACATTAGATTCAGAGTGCTGGTTTGCATCGCAGTTTTGGTCTGTATGGGGATATTCGGAACAAGAGCAGTTCATGCGCAGGAAACAGGACGGATAGAAATCCTATGCAAAGGAACGTCGATGCACCAGAAAGAAGTTGTTTTTGAAGGAGCAAAGTTCGCATTATATCAGGTTGGAAATTCAACAGAAAATGGCTGGGAACTGACAGATGAATTTAGAAGAGCACAGGTTGTGCTGAATGATTCTTCTGCCTCCGGACAGCGGGAGAATGCAGAATTGTTGTGGAAGTATGCAAAAGAGCAAAAGCTGAAAGGCGTGAATCGGGAGACGGATAAAAATGGAAAACTTGTATTTTCCAATTTGAAAGAGGGGTTATATCTTATTGGTCAGACAGAGCGATATTCTGCGGAGGAAGGATTTTTTGCAGTGGCTCCGTTTTTGGTTGCAGTACCGGTGTTGGAACAAGGAATGCCTGTATATGAGATCGAAATCCATCCCAAAAGTGAGTGGGAGGAAAAACCAGAAACTCCGGCAGAAAACATCCCAACCGGACGTCCGTCAGGAACCGGAGTTGTAACAGGAGATGCGGCGAATCCGGCACCGTACTGTATTCTGGCACTCCTTTCCATGACTGTGATTCTGGCGGTTGAAAAAAGAAAATAGAAAGAATAGAAAATCTTCGGGGCAGCCCGGAGATTTTTTAATTCAGACTAGAAGCAGGAGTACAGGTCTGCTACAATAAGACAAACAGGAGAAATGGACAAGAAAGGATACAGTATGCTTCAATTTATTTTAGGAAATTCCGGAGCTGGAAAATCGCATATTCTCTATGAAAAAATCATTCAGGAATCGATGGAACATCCCGGGACGAATTATCTGGTCATTGTGCCGGAGCAGTTTACCATGCAGACGCAGCTTGATCTGTGCAATATGCATCCGAACCATGGGATCATGAACATTGATGTATTGAGCTTTGGACGAATGGCACACCGTATTTTTGAGGAGGTAGGGCAGTCCAGAGCAAGGGTTCTGGATGATGAAGGAAAGAACCTGATCCTTCGCAGGATAGCAGGACAGTATGAAGATCGTCTGAGGGTATTAAAAGGGAACTTGAAAAAACAGGGATACATCAGTGAAGTCAAGTCGGTGATCTCTGAGTTTACACAGTATGGAGTCGGATTCGAAGAGCTGG
>OLRB01001189.1_pt1 | contig 11836 bp, 12 predicted proteins | sample 1672751 | NCBI WGS metagenome assembly OLRB01 (sample SAMEA3136720, study PRJEB25190) | human gut metagenome | biome: human gut; feature: human-associated habitat; material: faeces | place: Austria | collected 2013
TCGATGACGGCGCTCCAGATCTTGCCAGCAGCCTTAAGATGCTTGAGGCTGCCAAGGAGGCGGGGGTTACGAGCATTGTTTGTACGCCGCATTGCCGTGATCCGTATTTTGACCATAATGCGATGTGGAACGCATTTTACGAGCTGCAGGCACATGCCGATGGGTTTCCCCTGCAAATGGGCTTTGAGGTGGCGCACCCCAAGCTCGTCGAGCTGGGTGTCGAAGAATGGGCCCCATACCTGTGCTTCGATGGGAGCAGCGAGTTTTTGCTCGAACTCGATCCGCATGCAGGGGAGCGGGACTTCGAAGACTATGAACGCACGATTTACGAACTCCAGGGGTTGGGTTATTCGGTGATCATTGCCCATCCTGAGAGATATCGTGCCATTCAGCGCGATCCAGACATTGCTGAACGGTTGGTCCGGATGGGGTGTCATTTGCAGGCGTCTGCAGATTTTATGGGCGGAGGGCGATTTGGCAAGGAAAAAAAGCCTGCCAAGAAACTCTTTGAGCGCAATTTGTACAGGTATATCGCCAGTGACGCGCATAAGCCCGAGCATTACAAATACCTTGCGCGGGCGATTGATAAATTCCCACGCCGCGGAGCACATTTTGCGGTATAAAATAATAAATTGAAAAGTAGCATTTTACGAATCTGTTCGACTGATCCTATGATCATCGGATTCGTAGCATGCTGCATTCGTCCACATATCTTTCTCTACTGGGGATCGTGCCACGTGCAGAGCCTGGCGGTGTTAAGAGAGCGAATACGACTTTCTGTGAGACGCAGGTCTATGGCGAAGCCTTGGCGTTGCGGGCTCAGAGTGGATGGCCGTTCAACGCATCAGCGATTGAGGGGACCGTATGTCAAAGGGTTCTTGGTATGTAATTCAAGTTACTACGGGAGCAGAGCGAAAGTTCTGCACCCTTATAAAGCTACTCTCGCCTCCAGGTGCAGTTGAAGAGTGTTTTTCTCCTCGATATGCAACGCAAATTAAGAAGGCGGGGGAGTGGATTGATGTCCAAAAGCCATTGCTGCCTGGATACGTGATTGTGGTGAGCGATCGGCTTGATTTGGTGATGCGCACACTGCGAGAAATCCCCGAATTCACGCGCTTGCTCAAGATGGGAGAGTCGTTCGTTCCCTTAGCCGCTGAAGAACGCGCTCGCATTGAAGCCTTAAGCAATAACCACAATCGTTGCATTGATATGAGTATGGGGGTTATCGAGCACGGAAGAGTCGTTGTTCAATCTGGCCCTCTGTGTGGGCGAGAGGCAATGATAGTGAGTGTGAACCGACATAAGAACGTTGCTTTTGTCGAGTTTGAGATATGTGGACGTATGGTTAAGACAAAGGTTGGTTTGGGAATTGTCAATCGATGAGATGGGAACACGGCTGCAAGAAGATTGCATCTTGCACGCTGATCAGGATGTCCTGGGGGGGGCAGCTCCCAATGGAGAAAATAGATAGCTGTAACCGTAGGGATAAAGATTCCTACGGTGAAGGCATCGACGATTCGCCTATCGTAAAGGCTCCCACTTCAATACCAGTTGCAGGCACAAGAGAATCGGCCAAGCTTGAGGAGCGCTCGGTGCGTCGGCTCTCCCTTATGCGTAATGCTCAAGCTTATGATTGCGAGCGGCTGGGGTATCGTTTTGTGAAGCGATGCTTCGATATTGTATTTTCCGCTGCTGTTATTACGGTTGCTTTTGTTCCGTCGTTGGTCCTCTGCGCCGCGATTGCCATCGAGAGCCCAGGATGCCCGCTGTATCGCCAAAAGCGCGTGGGTCGCATCGGCGCGGACGGCAAGCCTCGCGAGTTCACCATGTGGAAGTTCCGGAGTATGGTGAAAGGCGCCGACAAGATGAAGGACGCCCTTCTGGCCGAGAACGAGGTCGAGGGCCCCATGTTCAAGATGAAGGACGATCCGCGAGTTACGAGGATTGGGCACTTCATCCGCAAGCACTCTATCGACGAGTTCCCGCAGTTCCTGAACGTGCTGGTGGGCGACATGTCGGTGGTGGGCCCGCGTCCTCCGCTACCGAGCGAGGTCGCGCAGTATGACGAGTGGGCCATGCAGCGTCTGGCCGTGAAGCCGGGCCTCACCGGCCCCTGGCAGGTGGGCGGCCGCTCGGACGTGGACTTCGACGACATGGTGCGGCTGGACCTAGGTTACATAGCTCGCAGGTCGGTCGCGATGGACCTCAAGATCATCCTCCAGACGATTGCGGTCGTCTTCACCGGGAAGGGGGCGGCGTAGGATGGCTGAACCTATTCGAGTTGCCCACGTGATTGGAAAGATGGTCGGCGGTGGCGTTGAGGCCGTCGTTATGAACTATTACCGGCATATCGATCGCATGCGTGTCCAGTTTGATTTCCTCGTAGACGCCGACTCGACATTAATTCCTCGTGAAGAGATTGAGGCGCTTGGTGGCAGACTATTCATCATTCCGCCTTACCAGAATCTCGTCGCGTATCAGAGGGAGCTGACTAAGCTCTTTAAAGAAGAAGGCTGGAAAATCGTCCACAGCCACATCAATACAATTTCTGTTTTTCCTTTACGATCTGCAAAAAAAGCCGGTGTTCCAATTCGCATTGCGCATAGCCATGCAACTATGGGAAAGGGGGAAATCAAACGCAATATTCTAAAGATAGTCCTTCGCTTATTTGCCAATGCATATCCGACTGACTGTGTTGCCTGCAGTGAGTATGCTGGCAAATGGCTATTTGGCGAAGGGACTCCCTTTACCGTCATTCCAAATGCTGTTGACGTGGAAAAGTTTAAGTTCGACTCTTCGACGAGACGCGCAATTCGTCAAGCATGGGGCGTCAGCGATAATTGCTGTGTTGTGGGCAATCTTGGGCGTTTGGAGAGTACGAAGAACCAATCCTTTCTCATCGATGCTTTTGCGCTCTTGCATGGCGCGCACACCGATTCGCTGCTCATCATTGCTGGCTCTGGATCCCTTCGCGAGTCCCTCGAACTGAAGGTTGACAGCTTAGGGCTGGGAGATTGTGTACGCTTCCTTGGACAGACTGAAGAGGTTGGCCGTCTCTATCAAGGAATGGACGTTTTCGCTCTACCCTCATTATATGAAGGTTTTGGAATGGCGCTTCTTGAAGCGCAGCTCTCCGGAGTGCCTTGTGTTGCCTCGAATAGAGTATCTTCCGAAGTTGTCCTTTCAGATAATTGCAGACTCGTGTCTCTGGAGGCCGGTGCAGATATCTGGGCAACTGCCATTTGGACGCAGTTTGTCAAAGGCAGCTCTAGAGTCGGTGCGGAAGATGTGTTCAATCGGTTCGATGTCGAGAACGCCGCAAAAGAATTGACCGAGTATTACCTTCAGCTCGTTGAGGGGGCTAGGCGATGACTGCCCCTCTCGTTTCCATTGTGGTCCCTGTTTATAATGCCGAGAAATATCTAACGGATTGCCTTTGCTCTCTCGTTAATCAGACGTTGCGGGATTTTGAGGTATTGCTCATAGATGACGGGTCAACCGATGCGTCTCTTGTGATATGCCGGTCTTACGCGGAGCATGATGGCCGCATAAAGGTCTTTACGCAAAAAAATGCTGGAGCTGCAGCTGCGCGGAACAGGGCTCTGGATGAGGCTGTGGGAAAATGGGTCATGTTTGTTGACTCCGACGACTATCTCGAGACCGATTGCATTGAACGGCTTCTTGAGGCTGCTGCTTCCGGTGCCGACATAGTTCTTGGGGGCTACGGGGCCTTCGCCGAAGGTTCGGATGACCTCAAGTTAATTGTTCCAGATCATACTGAAATGGCTCTACCGCCCTCCAAGGCGCTTTCCAAGATTCTCTATCAAGATGGTCTCGATATTGCGCCCTGGGGTAAGCTATTTTTGCGTACTCTGTTTGAGGACGTGAGATTTCCTCCCTTGAGATCAAGCGAAGACTTGGCGACGATATACAAACCCTTCCTAAAAGCGCATTCTGTTGCGCTCATCCTGGATTCGGGTTATCGATATCGTTTAGTTGCAGGGTCGCTGAGTTATTCAAGGCATGAGTCTGAGGCTTGGGAAGTTATGCGTGTAGCCTCTGAAGAGATAGTGACCTGTTTCCCCGAACTCGAATTGCCATGTAATTGTAGACGACTGTCATTCGCTTTCCATGTCTTCCTTATTTCGGATGATCCTGTGGTAAGTAAAAAAACCTGGGATGAGATCGTCTCAACGAGAGCAACCGTTCTTACAGATCGTACTGCAAGAAAGAAAGCTCGTATTGCTGCAGCATTCTCCTTTATCGGTAGACGGGGCGTTCGAGCTATTGGATCGTTATTGCGTTTTTCGCGTTAGGGCGAGCGCGTAAAGGAGGAACATGAAAATTATTTCCTGTGCAAGCTATTACGGCACCGGTTCTAGCGCCATTACCGATTACGTTTCTGAATTCGATGGAATCTTTTCCATGACGGACGAGGAATTTAGGTTCATTCAGGATCCCGACGGTATCGATGATCTCGAGTTTCATCTGGTTGAGAATCATAACAGACATAATTCTGGTCATGCGCTCAAGCGATATAAGCGCTTGGTCGATTTTTATGACGGTAATATATTCGGACGAAAGTACGCCCCCTATTTCCATGATCGTTGGAAAGAAATCTCCTACAAGTACATAGATTCCCTTACGGATTTCACATTTAAAGGTTGGTGGATGTATGACCTTTATGATCGGGGGGATTTCTATTACTTTCGCAAGCGAATCGCCAACAAGATTCTCCATAAAACTATATGGCGAAACAGTCCTGAACGTACCCTCAACACAATGAAGAGTGAGATTACCTATTGTGGAGCCCCCAGTGAAGAGGAGTTTGTGGAGCGCACAAGGCGATATATCGATGAGTTGCTTACTGAGGCGAGCGGCGGTGCCGATACGGTTATGGTTGACCAGATCGTGCCGCCCTCCAATCTTGCGCGTTATACCCGCTATTTTGACAACATCAAAGTGGTCGTGGTCGATCGTGATCCAAGGGACCTGTATCTCCTGGAAAAGATGGAATGGCGGGACGGGGTTATTCCACATGAAGATGTTGAGACCTTTGTTAAGTGGTATCGCTACACAAGGGCACATCGCAAAAGTGAGACCTTCGACCCTCGAGTTACTCTATTCGTCCGTTTTGAAGACCTGGTCTACCGCTATGAAGAGGAGACACGTCGCTTAAGGGAGTTCCTTGGATTTAATGAAATTGACCACAAGTATCCTTTGACAAAGTTCGCTCCGGCGCGCTCAAAGAAAAACACGCGTAAGTGGCTTGAGTACCCTGAGCTGTCGCATGAGGTCACCTACATCGAGCAAGAGCTTTCGGAGTATATCTACGACTACAGTCTAGTGGGGGTTCAGGAATGAGGTTTGCCTTCGTCTTCGACGGTTTAGGATGTGGGGGCATTGAGCGCGTAGGCGTCGATTATTGTAATGCCCTCATTGAATGTGGGCATGAGGTAACTGTCATCAATTTAGTTCCGTCGATGGATGAATTTGCTCGTCAGTTGTCTACTAATATTAAATACATACCCATGAAGTTTTCACGCCATATTGCACCAGAGCGCTATTGTTCGCTTATCAGTCGGGCAGCTTGGGGAAGATTTGTTTATCCGCTTGTATATTTGGCAACTTCATTAGTGGTTGTTGCGAAAAGGCTGTGCCTTCGGAACAAGCTTGGGTCATTTGACGTCGCTATTGCATTCTCTGGGCATTTCAACGATCTGACTTTTGTTTCCTTTGGATGTGCGAGCGCCGAGAAAAAGCTTGCTTGGATACACGGTACCATTAACAGCTATGCTTTAATCAGTGACGGGTATGTTAATCTCTATAAACATTTTGATAAACTTGTATGTCTGAGTGACGAGGGTATAGAAGAGTTTCGCTACGCCAAGCATTGGCTGGACCTTCCGTTGGTGAAGATTCACAATCCTATAGACTTATGTCGTCATGGGGATGATGGTGAAATAAAGAATAAGCTGCGGGAGTCTTATGGGGACTATATTTTGATGGTTGCCAGGCTCGCTCCCCCTAAAGATCCCGAGACGCTGATTGATGCTGTTGCAATTCTCAGGGAAAAGTATGGCATTGAGAAGAAATGTGTGATCGTAGGTGATGGGCCTGATATGGAGAAGGTTAGCAAGAGCATCGCTGGATCATCAGTTCCTGATTTGGTTCATCTGGTCGGCTATGAGAATAATCCTGTCCCCTACTATCAAGCTTGCGAAGTATTCGTGCTTTCAAGCTTGAATGAGGGTCTACCGACAGTATTGCTCGAGGCAATGGCTTGGGGGAAACCAGTAGTTTCGACAAACGTGCCTGGTGCCAGGGAAATCCTAGAAGGCGGTAAAGATGGTCTCCTTTGCAGAATTAAAGACCCTGAGGATATGGCGAAATGCCTTGCTTTTCTTTACAGTGATTCAACTGCCATGACTCAGTATTCTGAGCTGGCATTAAGTAGGGTTCAGTCATTCTCAAAACACAAAATAATGGATCAGTTTCTCCGTTGCATAGTTGAAGGCGGTCCTGATGAGTTCATATTGCGCGAGTTCTCAAATGAACCGTGATAAATCGCTATTTACACTCTCGGTTCTATTTCAAACTTTTATTCTATTCGCCCTATTTGCCGTCGTATTATTAGGCGATCCGGCTGCAATGAAGCCTGTCGTGGTTTCGAGAGTTGGGCTCTGCGTTACCGTTGTCTGTGCCTTTCAGCTTGCTTCTGGTGGATTGCTAAAGCCACCGTTCCTTTTGTTTGTAACTTTTGCTCTCTTCTCTTTCGGCGTTCCTTTAATTCTCGCTGTTGATCCCAGTTATAGCGATTGGTATCTTCAGCAGATTGATGGAGAAACGTTTTCTTATTTTAGTTGGTATACCGTCTTGTGTATCCAGGCATATTGTCTTGGTTTGGTGCTCGCTCAGTCCTATCAAGGCGGTAGTAGAAACAAGGACGGAGTTATTTCGAGGTTTTCAGCATATTTGGAAGAACACCGTGAGGATGTTGCTTTCGTTTCTCAATTCATATTCACCATATTTGGCATTGTTAGTTTTGCTTATGCCATTAAATTTATGGGAGTTAGTCTAGAGTCTGGTATTAATTCAGCTCGGTTGGAAGTACAAAACTCCGCTCTTGTTAATTTGAGCAGAGGTATGTTCGTTCCGGCTGGATTCATGTCACTCGTCTATTCTGAGCACAGGAGTCGCAAGCGTTTCGTACTGTCAGTCTTATTTCTGTATGCGGCTTTAACGAGTCTTTCTGGTGACAGAACTGAAGGTCTTACGCTTCTTGTTGCTGTATTCGTTTTCTGGTATCAGCATATGGGTCGTTTAGGGAGCGCTAATCTTTTAAAGAAGGTCGTCGCTATCTTATCTTGCATTGCTATTGTTCTGTTAATTCCTGCCATTGCCTCCTTTCGTGTTGGAGGGGTGTTTGAACTTAACGGCATTTTGAATGCTGTTGAGGATGTATTTAGTGAGTTAGGATTTAATTTCTATACAGTCTGCTTTCAGTCGAGTCTCAATCTCCCCACGTACCATGGCCTAACGTATCTTGCTTCTCTGACGTCCCTTTTACCGTCCTCATTTGATTTCCTCAATCTTGGCGAGATTGCACATGGGTATTATGGCGAGATGCTATACAACCAAGCCATGGCAGTGCACTATCCTTGGGCAAGCTTTGGTCTCGGGTACTCACTTGTTGCAGAGAGTTTTCTTAATTTCGGCGTGTATGGATTTATCACTATAGTTCTGTTTGGTTACATTGTCGGAAAACTCTGTGGGCAGGACATGGAGGGATCCTTTAACTGCTACCTCTCTTTTTCGTTTTTGTGGGCTTTCCTAACTGTGGCGAGGCGGGGTTTCGAGTTTCCCGTTAATTCAATTGAATACATCCTCGTTTTTCTTCCTGTTCTTATATTTATATTTGTGAAAGTTAGAGAGCATTTTACAAAAAGGAATTGATATCCAAATGAGTGTTGGGAGTTCTTATGGAAAATAAATACGAATCTAAAATACTGACCATCGCCATTCCTGCATACAACATAGAAACGTATATCGATCGAGCGGTGTCTGGCCTTCTCGCCTGCAACCATCTTTCTTCAATAGATGTTATCGTGATTAACGATGGCTCAACTGATAGTACGCTCCAGAGGGCATTGGTATATGCCGAGCATTATCCTGGTAGTGTTAGGGTTATTGATAAGCCTAACGGTCATTACGGATCCGCGGTGAATGCTGCTATTGAGGAGGCTAAAGGGGTTTATTTTAAGATACTCGATGGGGATGATGAGTACTATCCTGATGGGTTGGATGAACTCGTTTCTTTTCTATCATCTTCCGATCAGCCCGATATGGTGCTAACGGACTATGAAATTGAATATGAGAAAACGGGAAAAGCTGTTTGCTATAGGCAGGAGCTCGTTCCGCGTAAGACCGTTCCTTTCGAAAGCGCAGATTTACATCCCTGCGCAATGCACGCAATGGCGATCAAGACCGCATTGCTTCGGGCGATGGATGAGCGCCTTGATGAGGGCGTTTCGTTTACAGACGTTGAGTTCGTACTTTACCCAGTTCGCGATTTATCAACTGTTGCTTATTGCGACACGCTTGTCTATTCCTACAAGATTGGGCGTGAGGGTCAAAGCGTTGATATTTCCTGCATAGATCGGAATATGCCATCTCATGAGCTTGTTTTGAGACATTGCATTGATTGGTATGAGAGAAATAGCGAAAAGATGACCTCGGCAAGGAAAGAGTATGCTGCTGAGCGTATTAGTCGAATGCTTGATGACCATGTTCACCGCTGCCTTCTCTCTGAAGAATCTAAGCGATGGCTTCCCGGTCTTAAAGAGATCGTTGAACGTTGCGAGCGCTGCCAGCCCTTAATAAGCTACAGCACTTCGATGGGATTGAGCATCTTACGGGCAACAAAATTCTCTACATACCAAGCTTTGAACTTTATAAAAAGATTTACGGCGAAATAGCAAATCAACCGCTTCTGCGATGATTCGATAATTAAACGATGGTGATCAATTGAGCTCTGTAAAAAATAATTATTTTTGGAATGTTTCATTTCAATTTGTACGCCTCGTTATCCCTTTGGTATTAACCCCGTACTTAACTCGTACGCTCGGAAGCGAGCAGCTTGGCGTCTATTCCTACACATCCTCAATTGCAACCTATTTTGAATTATTTGCATTTTTGGGTCTTAATCAGTACGGAACTAGGGAGATAGCTCGCTATGCTTCGGATAGAGCTAAGCTATCTGAGACGTTTTGTTCAATTTTCGCCATGCAGTTTGTATGGGGTAGTATCTGTACCGTGGCATACTATATTTACTGCCTCTTTTTTTCTAAAGCCTATCTTGCATGTGCTCTTGCTTGGGGTTTTTGGGTATTGGGCGAGGCCCTGGATGTTACGTGGCTCTTTTTTGGGTTAGAAGATTTCAAGCTTACTGCAATTAGAAATTTAGCAATTAGAATAATTTCGGTTGTTTGTACATTTGTATTTGTAAAGAACCCTTCAGATACATGGATCTATTGTTTAATAATGGCGCTATACTTTTTCTTAGCATCTCTATCTCTGTGGCCATTCGTTTTAAAGCGCGTCCGATTTATCAGACCTCGGATAAACGATGTATTACGTCATGTTAAACCTAATCTCATGCTATTTGCCCCTGTCATAGCGATTTCTCTCTACACTCAGCTTGATCGTATACTTCTCGGCATATTCTGTGATATGGATCAGGTTGGTTTCTTTGATCAGTCTGAAAAAGTTGTTCAGATGCCTCTTTCATTCATTACGGCTTTGGGAACAGTAATGCTTCCGCATATGAGCAAGCTGATTAGAGGCGATGAATGTGAGTCAGCTTCCAAACTTGTTCGAAGTTCCATGCTCGCCTCAAACGTTATGGCATGCGCGTTTTGTTTTGGTATCGTTGGGATTGCACCTGTCTTTGTTCCTGTGTTTTTTGGTGACGGCTTCGAACCTTGTAAGCAGATCATGCCACTACTTGCATTAGAGATTCCGATAATTGCATGGAGCAACGTCCTTGGAATGCAATGTTTAATTCCGCAGGGCAAAGACAAACAATACTTTACCTCTGTTGGAATTGCTGCTCTTATTAATGTTGGGTTGACTTTCGTGTTAATTCCAACATTTCGGGCGATGGGTTCTGCTGTGGCAACAATCCTGACGGAGCTAACAGTCGTTTTTGTCCAAGCCTTTTTTCTTCGTAGCCAGCTTCCAATCAGAGTTTTTGTTACGGATGCAATTCCATTTTGTGCTTTTAGCGTTGCGATGATGGTTGTCGTCAGAATAGTCGGAGGCTTCACCGGTGCGACAGTTTTAGGTCTCATTATTGAGATATTGGCGGGGGTATTGATATATACGGCACTTTGCCTTGGCTATTCTGTCTGCTCCAATAATTCTTTGATTTCGGATCTTGTAAAAAGGTTAAGGTAAATAACTCATGTTTGAAATAGGTTATAAACTTTTCAAGTGTGATATTACTGCAAACAACGCAAGATGGTTTCATCGAGTGTTCTGGTTCTATTTCTTTCTCCGCGGTGGACAGTATATTGGGTTTGCTCCGATTAAGTTGTTATTCAAACTATGTAAGAAGATCGTTCTTGCGGGGGCGTGTTGTGAACTCCCTGCTTCAGCAATCGTCGGTGGGGGGGTATATATTCCACATATGAACGGAATTGTAATAAGTCCCTATGCTCGCATCGAGGATAATGTCACAATTCTTCAACAGGTGACGTTGGGGGTTGATTTTGAGAAGGATCCATTCTCTGCTCCGCAGGTGGGCAAAGGAGTTTTCCTCGGCGCGGGTTCCAAGGTGATTGGAGATGTTAAGCTTGGAGATGGTTGTAAGGTTGGAGCGAATGCGGTTGTAACTCGAGATGTTCCAGCCGGAAGAACCGTTGTAGGAGCTAATATACTGCTCTAACCTACTTCTCCTTGGTACCGTCAAGATTCTTGCGCACTTTCCGGTAGCCCCATAGGTCCGCCATCCGGTACGGTTGCTCGTCCAGCAGAGTCACGTCCAGGTGGCACCTCGACTCCATTCGCTCTCCGCGATGTGCTTGAGCCTCGCGGTGACGAGCATGAGCCTTCTCATGTTGGGAAAGCCGTTGGCGGGGTGGGGAGTTGCCGTAAGGCGCCCGTGGTGGCTGTCGTCCTTCGGACGAGTCCACATTGTGGTTGATTCGAATTCTATGCGGCGGCCGTCCCTTTATCGTTTTAGCTCACACCAACACTTCTGACGCGATCATGATCGGTGGTGTCGGAAAAGTTGGTGTAGCCAGTCTTTCAAGGAAGGACCGCTACCCAAATTCGCCTGAAACATGGCATCACACGACCCTCCTCCCGTCGTCAGCGAGTTCCATCGCGGTCCCGACGGCCATCAGGCCTTTCTTGCGCGACGCCTCGCTCTCCGCGGGCTCGGGTACTGTCGGCTCCAAGAGCCTTGCCATGGACTCGGGCGAGATGTACTTCCTGCTCGACCAGTCCTCATCCTACTCGGCGCACGCGGCGCCCGCCAAACGCAGCATGGACCCTGCGCTCGGGAAAACCTGGACCACCCGCGACCTGCACTTTATCTCTCTGTTCATGCGCTCCTGCACGTTATTGTCGCGTATGCGCCCGCGGTGCCCCGCGGGGAAGTCCGGGTAGGCTAGGGCGTCGGCCTCGGCCTCTTCAAGGAACGCACCTGCGCGTGCCGACATCGCGCCCACCGCGTCGATGGCGGCCCTGTAGGCAGACCTCACGGTGGCGGGATCGGCCTCGCGAAAGACGGCCCGCGGCGCCTTGCCGGCCATCGCCCCGTGGCGTCTCG
>OLRB01001195.1_pt1 | contig 11798 bp, 8 predicted proteins | sample 1672751 | NCBI WGS metagenome assembly OLRB01 (sample SAMEA3136720, study PRJEB25190) | human gut metagenome | biome: human gut; feature: human-associated habitat; material: faeces | place: Austria | collected 2013
ATCTGTTATATCAAATTGTTGTTAACAACAATTTGATATAACAGATTCGTATAGGGATGAAAGACATATGATATACCCTTGAGATGAATTAGTGTAAAATGATTTATGTTATAGTGAATAAATAAAAATAAATAAAATGAATTTGCTTTGTAAAAATATACAAAATATGAGGTTTGATAAAAATTAAATATTAACTTATCAAATTATATTTTAATTCCAAAAAGAGAATAAGTTTTAATCGATGGAATGAAACAGGGAATATTAAAAATGTAGTATCATATTTTTGAGAAAAAAACATATTTAAATTATTGGATTATGGTTAGTAATTTAATTGGTTGTTAAGTAAAAAAAGTAAAAGGAGATTACATCAATATTTAATAACATTGATGTAATCTTTTTAATTTATTCGTATTTACTTAATTTCTTAATAACATTATCATAAATATCATTAGCAACAGAAAAATCCATTGCTTTAATATAATAACTTTCTAATTCGTCATGTAATATATGAGCATTATGGATTAAAGAAATACTCTTATTAACTAATTCATAGAATAAATTACTATTATATTTTATATCGTCAATTTTTGAAGATGGTAAATTAGATTTAGTGTAGTCAAATAAATTATATTCAATACCAGTATAATTAGCTTGGTTAATTTCATTATTGCTTATAATGCAGGTTGATAATTCAGGAATAAAAATATGCTCGATTCTTTCAGGAACAAAAGGATCATGCATATATTCAATAAAGAAACCTTTCTTTTGACCACTACTGCCTATAAATTTTAAAATATCAGTCTTACCAAAGCCAGGGCCACCTGTTAATACATATTTCTTTTTAAATTCACTACTAAGCTGATCAGCATAAGTAATTATTCCATCAGGTGTAATTGCAGTTGCGAAAAGATGACGTTCGCCGCCATATCCAATTTTATCAGACTTAAAGATATTATTTTTTAGGTTTTCGATAATATTAGAAATCTTATTAGAATCTAAAGATTCGTAATTTAGACTGCTCCAATCATCATGAATGCATTTAGCAGAGCCTAAATATCTATAAGCTCTTTTAAAGTTCTTACCAATTTCCTTGTTTAAAGAGATAATTTCTTTTTTGTTTTTAGAAAGTACATCCATATCTAAGGCATCACCCATATTAAGTATTTCATCTACAGCTCCAGGATTTATAGGATCAACAATGTGTGGAGATGTACCATCTAATAAAGCTATGTTTAATTCTTTAATTAAAACTCCATCTAAAGAATTCGGATCTGAAGAACAATGATGATATTCTATTGTATATCCTTTTTTGCTGAAATAAGCAGCAATTTTTTTCATAAGTTGAGATTTTCCAGTACCAGGGCCACCTTTTATACAAAGTATACGTTTTGCATCATCTTGAGAAAGTACATATCTATAAAATGAATAGAAGCCTTTAGAGGTGTTTCCACCAGGAAAGAGATGTCTCTCTTTTAGTGTTGTCATTAATTTCACTCCTAATAAAATTAAGTTATTCATAATATTTTATTCATGATGGATATAAAAATGGACAAATTTAATGAAATAATTTAATTTTAATATTATTGCTTGCTATTTTTGAAAGAAAATATAAATAGTATTAAAATAGCTAATTGACATATATAATATAAAATGTAATTAATTATAATAAGAAGGTGAACTGCAAATGGGCAAAAGTGATGAAACTCATCGATGTGATGTGCAGAAAATTGCAGAGGAAAAATATATAACTCAAAAAGCAGCTAGCAAAAGAGCTGTTATTATTTTTATTACTGCTTTTTTAATAGTAGGAATAGTAATAATAGGTATAGTATATTATTTACTTAGTGTGAAATTTATAAGTAGTAATATGGGGAGAACTTTAGGAAGTGTTGAAATAAAAATTGAAGATAAGCCACAAGTAGAAACTGATGGTAATAATGTTTTTGTTAATAATATAAAATTGTATCAGTATGAAGAAGAGAAGGAACTAGATTTATATCCATTTGTTGATGAAGAAGGAAGGTATGGTTATATTGACAGTAGTGGAGAAGTTATAATTGAACCACAATATGGATATGCAAACTTTTTTTCTGAGGGGATGGCCTTTGTAGTTATAGATGAAAAAGGTGCGTACATAAACGAAAAAGGTGAAGTGATTACTAGTGGTGATTATTTTTATGGAGATAGTTTTTGTAATGGATTAGCAGTTGTATACTATTATGATATTAAAGGTAATGAAGAGGATGATGAAATTAGTGCTGTTATTAATAAGGATGGAAAAGAAGTTTTAAGGGATAAATATGATTATGTTACTACAGAATATAATGGGTTTATTGTAGCTGAAAAAGATAATAAAGAAACTTTATATGATGTAAATGGTAATGAAATTTCTTTAAGTAATAAGTGCTCTATATATAGAGGATATATCGATGGATATGCTGTTATACAAGATAATGAAAGTTATGACTATTATATTTTAAACGAGGATTTAAAAATTATTAATTTTAACGAGTATAATATTACTGATATATCTAATAGTTTTTATGAATTATATAATGAAGATAAAGGAGAATATGTATATTTAAATAATAAACTAGAACCAATATATTTAAAGGATGATTATAGCTATTTAACTTGTTTTGATAATGAGAATGAAATTGCATGTGTATATTATTATGGAAGCAATGAAAGAGTATATACCTATATAGATTATTGTGGAAATAAGTTATTTGATTCTAAATATGAAATTGATAGTTCTTTTGTAGATGGAATTGCTAGTGCTTATTTAGTTAATGAGGATAATTATAGTTATGGGATAGTTGATTCAAAAGGAAATTTAATAGAAGAGGGATTTTATTATGTAGAGGTTGCAAATAAAAATAGATTAATAGTATATGATGAAAATTATACTAATGTTGGAGTAAGAGATTTAGAAGGAAATTGGATTATTGATGATGAATATGATTCAATTACAGCTTTTAATAATGTATTTATTTGCAAAACTATAGATGGTGATAATGAAAGTTATGATGTATATACTATTAATGGGAAAAAGATAAATGATAAATCTTTTGGAGCTTCTTTTTTTAGTTATTCTAAAATGATATATATTTATGATATTAATAGAGATGATTATGAAAATGACTATTATATAAACTCTGAAAATTATGATGTAATACAGTTTGAAACTAAAGATGATTAGAATTTTAAGCAATGTCTTAATGATGTTGCTTTTTTTATTTTACTAGTATGTATATGAGTATATAAAAGAGCTAGTTTTGTGCACTTATGAACAGTTAAATGGGAAAAATATGAATAAAAGTGTGAATAGTTTTTTATTTCATATGTATAACTTTTTAAATTTTATTGTAAAAATAAAGTAGAGCCTAGCATCCGGCGAAGGACAAACTAGACTCTACGGTAATTAGCACTTTACGTACCAACTGCTAATTTAGAATAACACCTTTCGACAAAGAATGCAAGAGTTTTTATTTATAACTTAAAATTATATTGAGTATTAAGGTTATAATAATAAAAGATTAGTATATAATATAAAAAGTAATTAGTTTATAAATTCTATTTATATTTATGATTTAAATAATTAATTGTAAATTATAAAGAAGTTAAGTTTAATAATTGGAAAAGAGCTATTAAATTTAAAAAAATTTATGGTAGATTTAGAAAATTTGTTTTAAGAATAAATAAAATTTCTTGTAAAAGAATAATATTATCAGTTTACCAAAGGTTTAATAGAATAGTTAAGTTGACAGTTCAAACTGTATGTTTTATAATAAAATCACGATGTTAATCATCGATTGAAAATTTAATAGGTAAAGGCGTTTATGACCTATTAACCTTACATGGGGGCGTTTTGGCTTCGACGGGGGTGTGATGGGTTTGATAAGCGGGCCGAGTAAAGCATGGACGACTCGTTAATAAGCTATGCATTAAATATAAACGCAGAAGACAATTTTGCATTAGCAGCTTAATATAGCCGCTCATCCGTCCAGGTTCCCCATGACTTGGGTAGCGGGTGTCATAGAAGTGGGAAACGAAGTTTAGCAAAGCTTTGAGTTAAAGGGGTATTTATGAAGCTAGGGAATTAGGAGTTTGTTTGTGAGCGAACTAAGGACCGAAAATTTAGTCACTAAACTACGCTCGTAGAAAGTCAGGCTGGTCTGCTTTCGGACAGGGGTTCGATACCCCTCGCCTCCACCAAATAAGAACTAAGGTAAGGATACAATGGTAAAACCTTGAAATATCAAGGTTTGGCCATTGTATTTTTCGTTTTAGGAATAAATTTTTAGATGTTTTTAATAGATATTTTAGCCATCTTTAGGCTTTTTGAGTATTTATGCACACCTCTTAGTGAGATTCTTACTAGGGGGTGTGCATTTTTGCACGTAAAGATATAATGCCATTTCAAAAGTTATCTTTATAGTAGTATAAAAGAACTATTGATTGTTGTTAGTATAAAGTAGTGGACACATTGAGTTAAACTAAGTAAAATAATATTTAGTTAAGAAAGGATATGTAAATTATTGGAAAAGCAGAAGATACTATCAATAATTAATGGATGGGTAAAAGAGTCAAAGGTTATAATAGTATTGCAATCTATATGGAAGAAAAAGTGGTTATGAGGAATCTGTGAAAAGATGCCTTAACGCAATGAATATGTTATTAATACAAGAGATACAAACAAAGGAGATGAGAGCGTTGTTAAATATATTGGTGTTAGAAGATGAAGCAAGTGTAAATAGAGGAATTACATTTTCACTAGAGAAAGCAGGATATAAGGTGTTTTCCTGTGAAACAATTTTAGAGGCAAAACGTTTAGTGCAGCAACAATTGGTAGAGATATTGATTTGCGATATAAATCTCCCAGATGGTAATGGATTAGAATTTATTAGTTGGATGAGATCAAAACAGAATGCCTATATTATTTGTCTCACAGCATTGGATCAGGAACTTGATCAAGTTATGGGGTATGAGGCTGGAGCTGATGATTATGTAACCAAACCATTTAGTTTATCTGTTCTTTTACTTAAGATAGATGCATATTGTAAGCGAAATATTAAGAGCGCCCAAAAGAAAGAAATAATATCGGGAGATATTTGTATTTATCAGGATGAAATGAAAATAAAGGTGAAGGAAGAAATTATTTCTTTGACAAAAAATGAATGGAAGATGTTAACATTATTCTTAGCACATCCTAAGCAAATTTTATCCAAAAATCAAATATTAGAGAATGTATTTGATATAGATGGAGAATATGTGGATGAAAATACTGTAGCAGTAAATATAAGAAGACTACGTGAAAAAATAAAAGACAATAGTACAAAGCCGGAGTATTTGAAAAATGTTCGAGGGCTTGGCTACGTATGGGACAAGGAAGTTCGATGATATTATGGTGAATAAAAACAAAAAAAACAAGGACTTTATAATTGGATTATTTGTTGTAATTATGTTTGGATATTTAGCTACAAATGCAATTATGGTATATCAGAATTATAAAAACTATAAGAGCAAGATAGAAATAGTAGCTACAATGATTTCAGGTACAGATGAAAGTAATATGGATACAGCAATTAAGGTTTTAAAAGAAAAGAATTTAGAATCACCAGAGCAAGGTTATGAAATTTTAAATAAGTATGGTTATTTGGAATACAACAATAATATACTATTTAATACTTTTAGAAGACAAAGTATATTTTCTGCAGCTATTACATTTATAATATTTTTTGCACTAATGCTGGTATTGTATTTGTGGCAAAATACAGTAAGGAAAAATGAAGTAAGTGTGCTTTCAAAGGTAGAACAGAATTTAATTCGTTTTCGTGAAAATAATATGAAGGTGTTAGAGGTTGGGGAAGGCACAGATGAGCAACAGAAAATAGTGTATGAGCTAGAATCATTAGGGAGTCAACTGCAATTACTTAGAGAAGAAGCAAGGCAGGAAAAGGAAGGAACAAAAGAACTGGTGGCAGATATATCACATCAATTAAAAACACCAATTGCAGCATTAGATACCAGTTTTAGTATACTTCTTCAAGAAAATTTAAGTGTGGAGGAACGTACTGAATTTACTAAACGATGCCGTAATGCTTTGGACGGATTGGAAATCTTATTACAGTCTTTACTTCAAATATCAAGATTGGAAGCAGGGCTTATCCAAATTGAAAAGAGTCAGCAATCCTTAAGTGACATAATTTTAATAGCAGTAAATCGTGTTTATCCAAAAGCATCTGAAAAAAATATTGAACTGTCTTTTGATTGTGAGTCCTCTTTAGAGAAAATGAAGATTATGTTAGATAAAAAATGGCTTTCAGAAGCATTGATCAATGTACTAGATAATGCCATAAAGTATAGCCCAAGAGATTCCAAGATAGATATTAGATTACAGAAGCGAAACATGATACTTAGAATAGAAATAGAAGATCAAGGAATTGGTATACCAAGTGAAGAATACCATAAAGTGTTTCAACGCTTTTTTAGAGGGACCATACAGCAGGTAAAAGAAGCAAATGGTTCAGGTATTGGATTGTATCTTGCCAGAAAAATTATAGAGGAGCATCATGGAACCATATCAGTGTCATCAAATTGGAATAGGTCATTAGGTACAGAAAAAAAATATCCAGGCAGTACATTTCTTATACAATTGCCAATAGGGGAGTAGAGTCTTACAAAAATGTAAGACTTCTACTCCTCTTTTGCAAGTGAAATGAAAGAATGATTTATTACTATGAAAGTAGCTATTAGAATAGAAACTGATATTTAGGTGCTACCTAAATAAGTATTCAAAAAAGTATGATGTAGCTATGAGTACGTAAGGAGGATATATACATGAGTACAATATTAGAAACAAAGAATCTTTGTAAATTTTATGGAGCAAAAGAGAATGCGGTAAAAGCCGTAGACAAGATTAACATAGAGATTAAAGAAGGGGAGTTTGTTGCCATTGTAGGAAAGTCTGGTTCTGGAAAGAGTACATTACTTCATATGTTAGGTGGTCTTGATACACCTACAAGTGGTGAAGTTTTATTAAAAGGTAAGGAACTATATAAGATGAAGGAAGATGAACTAGCAGTCTTTAGAAGAAGAAAGATTGGCTTTATCTTTCAAGCATTTAATTTAGTTTCTTCAATTAATGTGTGGGAAAACATAGTTCTTCCAATTGGACTTGATGGAAAAAAGGTAGATACAGAATATATAAATGACATTATAGAAACACTTGGGATTGAAAAGAAAATTCATAATTTACCAAATACATTATCGGGAGGGCAGCAGCAAAGAGTGGCAATAGCAAGAGCGTTAGCATCAAGACCAGATATTTTATTTGCAGATGAACCAACAGGAAATCTTGATACTAAAACAAGTGATGAAGTAATTGCGCTTTTAAAAATGTCAGCAAAAAAATATGGGCAGACAATTGTTATGATTACACATGATGATGAAATTGCACAAGTTGCAGATCGTATTTTAATCATTGAAGATGGAAAGGTGGTAAATTTTAAATGAAGACAATTACCAATATAGCCTTAAGCAATGATAAAAAGAATAAGACGCGAAGTATTTTAATTATAGGTGCAATAATACTAACTACTACTTTACTGACAATAATAAGTACATTTGCCAATGGAATGATTCGCTTACAGAAAGAAAGTGCTGCATATACTTATGGGAGTTATTATGGAATGTTTCAGTCTTTAAATAATTCTCAGCTTCAGGAATTAAAGAAGAGAGCAGAAATCACAGATATAGGGATTATGTCTAGTGCTGGAATTATACAAGGAAATGAAAAGGGTGCTTTTGTTAGCGTAGATGAAATTGTACGTAAAATGCTACCTTATAATCAAGAATATTTGCTGGAAAGTGGTACATATCCTGATACAGAAAATGAAATTGCAGCAAGCAGAGCATTTTTTGAAGCAGAAGGATATGATAATGTTAAAGCTAATGATATAGTAACTTTATCTTATCGCTCAGGGATGTCTGATAAATATGAACAAAAGGATTTTGTTGTAAGTGGTATCTTGCAGAATCGTGAAAGCTATACGGCAGATGCATCTTATGTTGTATTTTGTTCGCCAGATTTTTATGCAAATCAATTTGTAGAGGAAGAACGTCAATATAATGTATATTTCAGATTAAATGATACTGTGGATGTTTCTATGAATAATATTGATGATGTACTAACATTAATTGCAGAAAATTCTGGAATTGAAAGTGATAAGCTTGTTATCAATAGCTATTATTTGACATGGACACTTGATCCTAGTTATGAGATGTTGGCTGTTAGTGGAGCTCTTGCATTGTGCGTAGTTTTATTTTCAATTGTGGTGATTTATAACATTTTTCAAGTGGGAATCATTCAAAAAATACAGGAATATGGAAAAATAAAGGCATTAGGTGCAACAAGAAAGCAGATGCGTTCACTAATTTTTAAAGAAGGAATGTTTTTAGCTATTATTGCAGTACCTATTGGATTGATTATCGGATTTATTGCTGCAAAAGTAAGCTTTAGCTGGCTGATGGAACAAAGTAACTCATTAGCAGGAGTTCATAAAAGTGCAGATATTCCATTACTTTCACTTCCAATGATTGCAATTAGTGCATTGATTTCCTTTGCTACAGTAGCTTTAGCACTTAGAAAACCAATGAAGATTGTGTCAAATATTTCGCCAGTAGAGGCAACTAGATATGTTGAAAGCAGTAATGAAAAACAGAGAGGTATTCGTAAAGGAAGAAAAGAACTTAATGTTTTTTCACTAGCATTAGCAAATATAACTGGCAATAGGAAACGTACACTTGGAACAATATTTACAATGGGATTATCCTGCGTATTATTTGTAGTTATTGCAAATTGTGTTGGTAACATTGATACAGAATATGAAACAAGAAAAGGAATTAATCATGGTCAATTTGAAATTAAGATTGACTATTCCATGGATGATGAAGCGTATCCAGAAAATAATTTAGATTCTATTTTAAAGGATAATCCATTAAATGAGGAGCTAATTTCTAATATAAAAAATATTTCTGGTGTAACTGATGTTTTAGAAAGAGACATAGTAATTGCAGAAGCAAATGGAGGAAAGCAGGCTGTATCTATTTTGAGTAGAGAGGATTTTAAAAGTCTATGTTCTGATTCAGATATTGGAAATATGGATTATGATGAAGGTGTTAATAGTGGAAGCATTTTCTGTGGATGGTCAATGTGGATGGAGGCAGATGGATATACTCTTGAACAGCCACTTACGCTTAAGATAAATAATGGAGCAGATTCAATTGACTTTAATGGAACCATAGCAGGTTCTTTTGGAAGTGCAGATACTTATTGGTTATTGCCAGAAGAAGTGTATAAAAAACTACAACCTACTGGAACTTCCATTGGTTATCTTTGGATTGACTGTGAAGAAAAAGATGTGTTATATGTGGAAGAAGAATTAAGAAATTTGATCCGAAACACAACTCATATTAAGTTCACAACTTACCATGATGAATTGGAAACTTCTGAGTTTGCAAGCAGAATGATAAAAATGGGATGCTATTTATTTATGGGCATTGTTGGACTTATTGGATTTATGAATCTTGCTAATACTATGATTATAAGTATTACAACTAAGAAACAGGAATATGGAGTATTACAAGCAGTTGGAATGACAAATAAACAATTGAATTTAAGTCTGCAAATTCAGGGAATGTTATTTTCTATAGGTACAATTAGTGTTGCATTAGCAGTTGGTTTACCATTCGGACACATGCTGTTCTCATATGCCAAGAAAAATGGTATCTTCGGAATGAATGAATATCAAATTCCTATTATACCTATAGTATCTATGATTTTAGTAATTATAATTCTTCAGTTAATCTTATCGTTTATACTAAGTCATAATTTGAAAAAAGAAACATTAGTAGAGAGAATTCGTTATCAAGGATAGAATAACTTGGATAAATATTTTAATTAAGTGGTGTTAGTATAAATGGTGTTAGTATAAAGTAGTGGACACATTAAGACGAACTAAGTTAAAATAATATTTAGTTAAGAAAGGATGTGTCCATTATGGGAAAGGGCAGAAGATACGATCAAGAATATAAGGATATGATAGTAGAGTTATTTAAATCAGGAATGAGCTTAGCAGAGCTAAGTAGCGAATATGGCATTGCAAAATCAACAATTAACGGCTGGATTAAAGATGTAAAAGAAATTAAAATAGATGAAAATGAAGTTATGACATTAAAAGAAGTAAAAGCTTTAAGAAAAGAAATGGCAAGAATTAAAGAGGAAAATGAAATATTAAAAAAAGCTATGGCCATATTTGCAACAAGAAATTAGATGAAGTGATAGAATTTATAAATAATAATAAAAGCAAACATGATATTAAGACTATGTGTACCGTTCTAGGCGTAGCCAGAAGCACATATTATAAATCTTTTGATAAAACTAAATCTGCAAGAGAACTAGAAAATGAGGAATTAAAATCAGCTATTAAAAGGATATATAAAGAGAATAAAGGCATATATGGTGCTCCTAGAATTCATTATATACTTGGTATAGAAGGCTTCAATGTATCATTGAAGCGAGTTCAAAGACTAATGACTAAACTTAACCTTTGTGCAGTAACTGTAAAGAAATACAAGCCTAATTCAAGTAAAAAGGTAGTAGAAGATTTAGAAAACGTTTTAAAAAGAGACTTTACAACTACTTATATTAACGAAAAATGGGTAGGAGATATTACATATATTCATACTAGTAGGGATGGTTGGTGCTATTTAGCTTCAGTTCTTGACTTACATTCTAAAAAAATAATTGGCTACGCTTTCGGTAAAAGAATGACTAATGATTTAGTTGTTAAAGCTTTAAAAAATGCTTATTACAATCAAAATCCTAATAAAAATAAGCATATAATATTTCATACAGACTTAGGATCTCAATATACTAGTAATGATTTAAAAGAGCTATGTAAATAGTTTAATATTATACAATCATTTAGTAAAAAAGGTTGTCCTTATGACAATGCTTGTATAGAATCTTTCCATTCTTCAATAAAGAAGGAAGAAATCTATAGAAATACATATTGCAGCTTCGAAGAAGCTAATATAGCTATATTTAAATATATTGAAGGTTGGTATAACAGAAAAAGGATACACTCTTCTATTAATTACATGACACCAGAACAATGTGAATTATTAGCTAGAAGTGCATCATAAAAAGTTTGACTTTTTGTGTCCAAAATATTGACATAAGACCAAGTAAAATAAAATGCGGCTGCTGAACCAATTAGTGCGTCTTAAGACGCAAGCTAGTAATTTGCCCTTATAGGGCGTAGGAAAAAACACCAGCTTAGCTGGTGGATATTTGTTTGTATTTAGAATAAAGTTAGCAAATACCCGTAAAGGATACGGGAAAATTACAAATAGTACTATCTTAACTACTACACTTACAAATCAATTCTTTAACGACTTAGGATTGAAAAGCCTAACGAATTAATATATGAAAACTTATTAAATCTAAAGAACCGCCGTATACCGGACGGAAAATAAAATAATTATTTTTCTTCTACTCGATTGTAACAAATATTTAAAAATGGATTATATTACTATATAATTAAAATAGATATATATATTTAGGGGTGATTTTAATGTTTAAATTAAATTTAAATAGTGAAGATATCTTAATGAAGATTACTGTTGCAAAGTTTATCAATAATAAGGATGTCATTACAAATTTTCTAGGAAATTTACTAACTAGAGCTGGTGGAGATATTGCAGATAAAGTAAACATAATCTTAACTAAT
>OLRB01001197.1_pt1 | contig 11790 bp, 9 predicted proteins | sample 1672751 | NCBI WGS metagenome assembly OLRB01 (sample SAMEA3136720, study PRJEB25190) | human gut metagenome | biome: human gut; feature: human-associated habitat; material: faeces | place: Austria | collected 2013
ATACGGTCAACAGCTCTTACCCCACGCATATTTGCGTAAGTAACGACAGCATACATCATACTTGGGTTAAACCTAGTTCTTCCCTTATCTGAACAGTTGGCTAACAAGCCAGAAAAATCCAAATCCTCCATCACTTTTTTATAACATGGAACGGGGAAAAGATGGTTGTCGTTAGCCATCTTTTTCCTTTTTATAGAAAAATTTTACCGAATTATAGCTATTTCAATCTACGCCTCCGAGAAGGAGGCGACGGCTATGACTGGTCACAGATTGGAGAGCGTCTGGATTTCAATCCACGCCTCCGAAAAGGAGGCGACGCTTCTGTAATCTTGTGTAATGATGCAGTTCTTCATTTCAATCCATACCTCCGGGAAGGAGGCGACAGAGCAGCAAGGCTTTTCTCTTAGTCTAAAAGTATTTCAATCCACGCCTCCAAGAATGAGGCGACTTGCTCCAGTTCCGGCGGAGTAAAAATAAGCAGCCTATTTCAATCCTCGCCTCCAAGAAAGAGGCGACCCGTTTGTGAGACAGCCAAGCACCGATTTTTTATATTTCAATCCACGCCTCCGAGAAGGAGGCGACATCTGGTTATCATGGATTTCAGTTCGTTTTCGTATTTCAATCCACGCCTCCGAGAAGGAGGCGACAACTCTACAAGATTATCAATTAACTCCTGCTTTGTATTTCAATCCACGCCTCCGAGAAGGAGGCGACTTTTTCATCTGGTAAATCTTCTACTTTACAAGGAAATTTCAATCCACGCCTCCGAGAAGGAGGCGACCACAGCTTACGACATACACACGCAACTCTTCTCATTTCAATCCACGCCTCCGAGAAGGAGGCGACTGCAACATATTGTGATACCTCAACTATCATGTACATATCTAGTCTCAACAACTTTTTTGTCCGCTATTTTTAGCTTTATATCGCAATATATTGTACTATTTTTCCTTTTTTAAGTGCGAATGGCCTGCGTTTTTTGCGTAGCTTATAATTCGCACTATGTTTAATTTTTAATATTTTCTATATTTTATTTCAAGGTATTCCTTTTAACGAAGATAAGATAATAAGAAACTTTTTCTTTCTACATTTGACTATATCTAAATTTAGAAAGATTTTCGAAAAAGGGATTTTGGCAATCTCCATTCTCACCAACTGTAGATTTCGATTAGACAGAAAGAAGAAATAATACCATATCCCAGATGCGGCTTCGGAGCGTGTTTAGGATGCGGATGAGCATTTTAAACACAGCGACTACAGAGCAGATGGGATATGGTAGTATTTCTTTTTTCGTCTACACCAAATCTACAGATCCGTATCGTCTATATCAATCTCTTTTGGTTGCTTACGATAGAGGATATCATACATTACCGGAACGATAAACAATGTCATAAGTGTTGCGTATAACAGGCCGAATGCGACTACAACCGCCATTCCTTTCTGCATTGCATTTCCGGCATCCTGTGAAAATACCATAACGCTCATAGAAAGTATTGTTGTGAGTGCGGTCATGAGGATTGGTCGCATCCTTGTTTTTCCTGTTTCGATCAGTGCTTCTTTTTTTGCCATGCCGCCCATCCGCAGCTGATTGACGTAGTCTACAAATACAATACCATTATTTACAACGGTTCCCATCAGGATCATGAAGCCCATTAATGCCATCGATGAAATGGACAAATGGAAAATTCCAAGACCGATCATTCCGCCTGTAAATGCCAGTGGTACGGTAAATATAACAATAAACGGAGATAAGAGGCTCTGGAACTGTGCTACCATGATAAGGTAGATGAGCAAAAAGCCGAGTGCTAATGCTTTTCCCATCTGTTTTAACATTTCTGTGGTCTGTGTTGCATCTCCTGCAAGTTCTACTTCGTAACCATCTGGTGCTTTATATTTATCAATCTTTTCTTGAAGTTTTCTTGATAACAAGGTGGCATTGGCATTCTCTTCCAATTCTGCTGTTACCGTCAGATACGGCTTTTGATTTTCTCTGGTGATACTTTCCATGCTGTATCCATCGTCTTCTGATGCAAATTCAGACAGTTTATATGTATGTTTTTCATCTTCGCCATCACTATTTTTTTCTGTGGTTTCGATTTTCATATCTAAAATATTTTCATAGGTGAGTTTGTCTGTCTCATTAATCAGATTTACTTCCACATCTTTATCATCCATATTTAAGGTAATCGCATTTTTTTCGGTCGTTGTATGTTTTGCGATTTCCTGATAAATCTGTGCTATCGTAAGACCATGTTCTGCTGCTTTATTTCGATTAATTTTTAAATGTAACATCTTATCGGCAGTTTCGATACCATTTGTTGCTGTTTTTACTCCAGGGATGTTTTTCATCATCTTTACAACATCTTCGCTGATCTTAATTAATTTCTGCTGATTTTCTCCGTATACATTGACAGAAAGTCCTCCGCCGCTAAGAGTGGACATATCACCTATTGCAGAGGAAGATACCGTAAGTTTTTTACATCGTACATTCTTTGTCTTATTCTCGATATCTTTTCGGATTTTACGGAATTCCTTGGTTGTTTTAATATTTTCTTCTGTAATAATATTAAAAGTAAATGTTGTATAATTATCTGTTGCTCCGGTTTCCATCATACTTGAAGTTACACTGGCATTGCCATCAAGACCTGCCACCTTCTTAATTCCGTCTATTCCTGTCAGTATTCCCATTACTTCATCGGCTGTCTGGTATGCCTTTTCTTTCTTGATCGTATCTTCTAATGTCATGCTGACTGCAATCTGGTTACTGTCCATATCATCCATCATAACAATTCCTGTCCGCATACTCTGCATCACACAAATGATGAGCAATACAATAGAGATAAGCAGCGGAATGATTTTAAATCGCAGTGCAAGTTCTAAAATGTTTCCATAAATGTCCTTTATTTTCTCAAACCATGGCTGTTTTATCTCTTTTGCTTTTCGAAGAATTACCGAACCCATTGTCGGGACAACGGTAAGAGCCACAAGCAGTGAGGCAATCAGTGCATACGATATCGTAAATGCAAATGGAATCAATAACTGACTTACCATACCGGATGTGTAAACCATCGGGAGAAATACACAGATTGTTGTAAGTGTGGAAGCTAAGATTGGCCCCGCTACCTGTGCTGTTCCCCGAACTGCTGCCTTTGGCGCTGGCATGCCTTCATTGCTGAATCGATATACATTTTCCATAACTACAATAGAGTTGTCTACAAGCATACCGATACCAAGACAAAGTCCGGCCAGAGACATAACATTAATATTGATTCCGGTAAAGTACATGATAATAATCGCAAATAATACACTAAACGGAATACTAAATGCAACAATGATTGTCGGACGTATATCTTTTAAGAAGAGAGCAAGGACGATGATCGCAAGTACCGCACCTAATAAAATACTATTCAATACACTCTTTATAATGATATTGATATACTCTCCCTGATTCATTATGATCGCAAAAGAAAGACCTTTATATTTCTGCTCCAGTTTTTTAAATGCATTCTGAATTCCTTTGGATACGGTACTTGTATTCGATGTACTTCCTTTAAATACAGATAACAGAATCGCATTCTCTCCATTTACTTTTGAATAAGCTTCTCCCTGATTATCTACAACGGTTACATCTGCAACGTCTTTCACCCGAATCTTTCCTACTCCGTCAATCTTCGTAAGTACAAGATTATTCAGCTGCTTTTCATTTGTAAAATTATCTCCGACTTCTACAAGCCACTGATGATCACTCTTGTCTTCGATATATCCTGCCGGCATTGAAAAATTCTGTGCTGAAATCATTGTTGATAAAGTATCGAGACTCAGCAATGCATCAATGTTTGCGTTCTCTCTGGCAGCCTTTCTGGAATCTTCCAGCTTATCCTCTGCATCATCTAATTCCTTCTGCGCTGACTCTATCTGTGTTTTTCCGGCTGCAATCTGTGCCTGACCAGCACCAAATCCGGCTGCTGCAGAATAGCCGCCTGCAATTAATTTTGACTGCTGCTTATCAAGCCCTTTCATCTGCTCTTTTAACTTATCAATAATCGTCTTTTGTACTTTAATCTTTATTTTTAAATTAGAAAGTTCTGTATCAATCTGCGGAAGACGAACTTCCACTACCTTATACATTTGCTTCAAAGAATCTATCGTCAGTTTAGAAAACTGTTCACCATACCCCATCTGCTCCATCCAGGAGACAAACGCTTCAAACTGCTTTGGATGATTCACTGCCTCTTTCACCGATTCCGGAATTGTAATTCCCATCTGTTTTGCTGCTTCACCCATTGTCACATTCAAATTTTTGAATGTATTATTCAAAGTATGGTATGTCTTCTCAAGACCTGCTTCTTTATATGCCTTTTTTTCTGCCTTTAATGCACTCTGGCTCGCCTTCAGACTATTAAGTTCTGCTTCATATGCTGCTTTCTGTGATAATGCTTCCGCAAGCTTTGTCTGCGCCTCAGCAAGCTTCTGATTCGTTTCTTGCTGCTTTCCGCTTAACGTCTTTTCCTGCTTTTTTAACTGTTCTTTACTCTTTTTTAGAGAAGCTCTTGCATCTTCAATCTTCTCACTTGCCTCAAGAAGCTTGTCATTCGTCTGTCCGAGAATCTTATCATTCATCTGGTCAATCTTCTTCTCATTCAGACGAATCTCTACATGATCTTCAATAAGACCGTTAGCCGACACACTTGCTACACCATCCTGACGTTCTAAATATGGCTTGATCGTCTTTTCTGTAAAATTAGACAGCTCTTTAATATCCTTCCCTTCATAACTGACACTGGCATACATTGTCGCCATCATATCCGCACTAATCTCCATGATATTCGGTGTTCCACACCCCTCCGGCAGACTCAGCGAATTCAATGCCTTAGACACACGAACAAGCGCCGCTTCCATGTTGGTATCTTCCGCAAATTCAAGCATCAGCATCCCATAATTATTGGCAGAAGTACTTGTCAGTTTCTCTACGCCATTAATCGTACCAAGCGTACTCTCCATCGGCTTAATAACATCATTCTCCACCTTTTCCGGAGAAGCTCCTACTTCTGTTGTGATCACCGCCATGTACGGCAGTTCTAACTCTGGAAGAAGATCTGTCTGCATCTCACCAAGACTGACAAAACCAACAACCAAAACAACGATTACCGTCACCAGAACAAAATACGGTTTCTTTACAAAAAACTTCGTCATATCCTTTCCTCAAACTTTCCTTTTACTCTTTTTACTCTTTCTTATTCTTTCTTACTCTCTTATTCCCTAAAAGCATCTACTCTCTGTAACTGTTCCCTGCCATCAAAGTATTTCATCAAAATCAGACAGTATTGTATAAATTGTATCATGAATTCCTGATTTTTTTCAATAGAGGAAAGAGCGGAAATCCTCTTGCATTAAATCATTATTCTGCTATCATAGGATTACGAGAGTAGCTAACATCATGATATTATTCTTGAATTTCAGGAGGTTTAAAAGACATTATGATACAGGATATTTACCCACATAAATTAGATAACCATTTTGATATTGATGCAAAGCCGGATAATGATAGCATCGTTTTATATTTCACTAAGGAAGGGATTCTTCATAAACTCTCTTCTTATAAAGATTACGAAAATTATCTCTTTTTCCCGACCGTTCAGGATTTTATAACGAAAGACGGTACATTTCCTTTTGAACAAGATGCCCTTACTTATCTTTTTTCTGTCGATGATGCTCATTACTTTTTATTAGAACAGGAACCTGCACAACTTCCAAAAGGCTTTACCTTTACCCCGATCCGTAATCTTCGCAAAAAAAATGTCCACCCAAAGCACCGTATTTTTGCGGGCATCACAGGCTTTCAGCTTCGTAACTGGTATAAAAATAATCGTTTTTGCGGATGCTGCGGAAATAAAACTGTCCACTCTACTACAGAACGAGCTTTAATATGTCCTTCTTGCGGACATGTTATTTATCCTCGAATCGTGCCTGCTGTTATTGTCGGCATATGTAATGATGATAAAATTCTTGTCACAAAGTATCGTACAGGTTTTGCCCACTACGCACTTGTTGCTGGCTTCACTGAAATTGGAGAAACTTTGGAAGAGACTGTACAAAGAGAAGTACTTGAAGAAACCGGACTGCGGGTAAAAAACATCCGTTATTATAAATCGCAACCATGGGGAATCGTTGATGATATCCTTGCCGGTTTCTATTGTGATGTGGATGGAGAAACTGATATTCATATGGATGAATCTGAATTAAAACTGGCAGAATGGAAGACCAGAGAAGAGCTTGAACTCCAACCGGATGATTTCAGCCTTACAAATGAAATGATGCTTATGTTTAAAAATGGAAGAATGTAAAAGGGTATATACAAAAAGAAGGATGCTGTATGATAGGCTTCCTTCTTTTTATTATAAATTATTCATTATTTCAATTCACTGCTACCATTAATTTACTTACCTTAATTTATTAAAACAACAGTTGAAGTCCCATTGCAATGATCCACATATATGCACATGTCTTTGGAATCATCAGTAATCCAACTTTTGGTTTTGTTTTGCTAAATAATGTTACAGGAAGGTAACAGCCAAAGGAAATAATAATTGCTGCGACCATTCTTGTCATATGGTATCCATGTGCATTTCCGGATATCGCATACAGAATAATGACTCCTATACCAGTAACAGCAAAAACAGCATTCCTGATAATCGATAACTTGAGATTTCCATCCTCTGTACACCAGTTATTCTGTGGAAGAATACAGACAGCAATTCTCATGATCGCAGAAATCCATACCATTGCTTTTACTGCAGCAGGTATATTAAAATCCGGGAAAGTATACTTCCAAACATACATTAAAATAATATAAAATACAGTCATTGTGATTGAGGATATCTGTAATCCAATCCCAAGCTGTTTCTTTATTCTGTCATTCGTTCCACGTGCAGCTCTTATGATTCTAGGTACTAAATGAAATGCATCTCCGCCGCAAAGAGTCAATGTTAATATTCCATAAAGAATAAACAACGTATTTCCTTTTGCACAGGTGAAAAATAAAATTGCTGCTACTAAATCAAATATCAAATATCCAGCATCAAATATCGCTTCCATAATATCCGGCATCTTTGGCTGGTATTTTTCTTCTCTCATTCTTACTTCTCCTTTTTCATTAATTGGTTAATTTTTCACTCTCTCCCTCCGCATATTTTTTTAAGTACGCATCTGCATTGGCACAAATCTTATTAAATACTGCCATGCACATATACTTTTCTTCTTTGGTTAATCCATCTAAAGCATTTTTAGCGAATTCTTTCTGTGCTTTCATTCCATCTTCGATAATGGACTCTGCCTTATTTAATATAACAATCTCAATATGCTTTTTATTCCTAGTGCTCTGAATTCTTTCAATCAAGCCTTTATTCTCTAATGCTTTCAGAGAAGTAGATACGTGAGATTTCGTTGATTTACGAATCTTTACGATATCTGCTGCCGTATTATGCTTCGGATTATTATGTAAAAACATAAGTATATCATATTCCATTTGCGTCAGCTGATACCTGTCACATACTTTTCTCGTAAATAGTTCATAACAGCTGGTGATTGTTTTATGCTGATCCCAAAAAAACATATTTCTACTCCTTGTTATATCGCCTTATTAACGTTCTATTTAGAACGATTATGATTATATAGTTCTGCTTCCTTTTTGTCAAGCTTTGATTTTTTTACGCAAATGGCTGTCGGGCTATTGTTCCGAGATAAAATAAAAATAAAACAGAGAGAGACTCCATATATAAATCTGCACTATTTGAAGAACGAGGAGAGATTGCATCCAAGGGAAGAAGACAATCTCTTGTCTTACTGACCTGGACACAATCCGACGAAGTACTTCAACGAGTGTGGATTTATATATGGAGTCTCTCTGTGTTTTTCAATAGTCTAAAGTTGGAACAATAGCGCGACATCCCCTCGCAATCTATTCTTTATTAACAATTAATGGCAGCTGTGGCTTCCACATCCATGCTCGCCACAGGTATGTCCTTCTCCATGTTCATGATCATGATGACTGCACTTTACATCAGGGTTGTAATCTAACGTTCCGTTCACAAAAGCTTCCACAGCCTCATCTGCATCACCGGAAACGCCTCCATAAAGCTTAATTCCTGCCGCTGATAAAGCCATCTGCGCTCCTCCTCCGATTCCACCACAAATCAGAACATCCGCTTTTAATGCATTCAGAACACCGGCTAATGCGCCATGTCCGCTTCCATTCGTATCTACAACTTCAGAATGGATTACTTTTCCATCCTGTACATCATAAACTTTAAATTCCGCTGTATGTCCAAAATGCTGAAAAATCTGTCCGTTCTCATATGTTACTGCTACTCTCATTATACCTTCTCCTTTTTCTGTTGCATACTTTTGATAAAATTCTTGTTTGTAGCATCCACCCAGACCACATTTACTACTTTTACCATCGCAGATCTGGAAATCTCCTCCTTCAATTCGAAGAGGATGTCCATCTATGATTGCATCTGCCACTTTCTTTCTGGCGATCTCATAGATTCTCTGAACAGTCGTTCTTGCAATCTGCATAAAGCCTGCACACTGTTCCTGGCTGTATCCTTCTTTATCTATAAGACGAATCGTTTCATATTCATCTACTGTCAGAAGAATCACCTCTTTTTCATCTTCCTCCCCTCTTCCTCCATTTTCATTGGATGGTCGAAATTCCAATATATCTGGAAAATGGCAGACTTTTCTGCACTTTATCGGTCTTGGCATAGGATACTCCTTTCACAATCTTTTCTCTATACTACAACCATTATGAGCATATGTCAATAACTTAATTGACATATGCTCATTTCGCTCGTCTTATAAAATCAGAAGCATTGTCCTGTAAATTGTTTTTAAAACAGTCATTTAAATAAATAATATGCGATACCGCTATAATCACGCTACGAAGCATCTTTTTTTCAAATGAACTATCTCCTGTTTCCTTTTTTGGTTCTTCTTTATCTTCAAATATAGCTACAAGCGTCTTTTCTAATTCTGAACAAAAATAATCATAAGCAACCGGTAACGTATAGGTTGCTTTTTGTAAAACGAAAAGGGATGCTATATTATCCATGGAAAGAACCTGCTTTATAATCACAATATAAATCGCATATGCTATTTGATCTGCATAGTACTGCTTTTTTACCGGCCGGTCAATATATCCCTTCTTTACATAATTACTTAACATGGATGGTGTAATCGAAATTTCTATTGGTGCTAAACATTCATTAATGTACTTTACTGTCTGCTCAAGATAAAGTCCTACATTGGGAATTTCTTTATATCTTGGCATTCTATAGTCTCTGGCTGAAAATTTCATAATACATTCCTTCTTTCTGACTTTGCCTCTAACTTGATGTCACGAATTACTCCGTAGCTAACGCTACTCCCGTAATTTGTTATTATATACCAGCTATAAAAAAACCGCAATAAAGTTATTTAATACCTTGACAAACACATGTGTATGGTTTACTATACTTTTTGATAAGTTTTTTAAAAACCGATATAAGAGTATTTAAAACTATTAACGGAGGTTACATATGAAAATGAAAATTGTTGCAGATTCATCTGCAAATCTTTTAGCTTTACCTGATATAGATTTCGGAATTGTTCCGCTTCATGTAATCGTAGGGGAGAACGATTACGTAGATGATGATAAGATTGATCTTACAGCTATGCAGGAGGATCTTTCTTCTTATAAAGGGAAGACATCGACATCAAGTCCAAGTCCTCACGAATGGGAGAATGCGTTTGGCGATGCTGATGTTGTCTTTTGTATCACCATTACAAGTACTCTGTCCGGTACATATAACAGTGCTGTTATCGCTAAGGACATTTATGAACAGAATCATGCCGGCAGGAAAGTATATGTTTTAGATTCTTTATCTACAGGACCAGAAATCGCACTTTTTATTGAAAAAATAGCAGAACTCATAAAAGCTGGTTTTGCTCCGGATGATATTTATAAAGCCCTTCTCGAATATAAAGATAAAACACATCTGTATTTTTCTCTGGCATCTTTAAACAATTTTGCAAAGAACGGACGAATAAGTCCGGTAATTGCAGCCGGAATCGGTTTATTAGGAGTCAGAGTCGTTGGAAAGGCGAGTGATGAAGGAACTTTATTACCGCTTGATAAATGCAGAGGAGAAAAAAGAGCATTAAAAAAACTGATCGATCATCTTAAAGAGTGTGGTTATACAGATGGAAAAATCATCATTGCTCACAACAATAACGAAGCTGGTGCTTTAGAATTAAAAAAATTGATTGAAAATACATTTGGAATTTTTAATGGGAAGATTCAAAAAACAAGAGCCCTTTGCAGTTATTATGCAGAGCCTGGCTCCCTTCTCATCGGTTTTGAAGCATAGGAAAACAAGTCTGTATGAATATATAGAAGGGGCTATTGGGAAATAGATAGTTCCAAACAGGGGAAGATTTGATTCATGTGAGTCAAATCTTCCCCTAAAATTTTTCCTAATGCAGTGCTTTGTTTGGGCAAACTTTCAGGCATTTGCCGCAATGGATGCATTTATTTTCATCTTTTGTATAGTAATTATGGCTCTATCTGGTTTTATATGTGTTCCACTGTTCAAGGTCCACAGACTATACTGAATGGTGTTATCAATTTGTTATCATGATTGTGTATCAATCGAAGATTCTCGTAATATCCTGATATCGGTTAATCACACGATAAATCTCTACATCCTCTTTTCTTACTTTATAGATAATCACATAATCTTCCCATATTGCATATTTATAATCTGTCCGAAAGCTGACTCGTTTTGAAAGGTCCGAACCCATTCCCGGAAACATTTGAAGATTTTCAAATTTACCGTAAATTTCCTTTATGGTCTTTGCGGCATATTCTTCGTTATCCTCAGCAATATAATCCCGAATATTCTTAAGATCCTTTGCAACAATAGGATTAATCCGCAGTTTTAACATCTTATTCCCCCACAAGTGCTTTCAGTTCGTCCAAATCCAGCCAACCTTCGCCATCTTTTACTGCTTCTTCGGCTTCCTGCAACTTCAGCAGAAGCTTTTTCTCTGCACGATCACGCTCGTAATCTTCAATATCCATAACTACAAAACGTCCTCTGCCATTCTTTGTCAAGTATACTGGTTCTCCTTTATGACAGTTTTTCAAAACTTCATTATAGTTTCTCAAATCAGATACTGGTAAAATATTTGCCATATTCTTTCAGCTCCTTCCTTGATAAAACGAACACTCGCATTCGCTTCTCGCTCATAAATACAACCTACTGTGCGGTCCACATTCATATTGTTTCTGTTACTTTTATTATACACAAAAAGCTGTAAAATTCAACGTAGATTTTTACAGCTTTACAAGAATTTCAATATTTTATATCACGCTCTAATCTGGATGGTTTTTATTTCTGTTTACCAGCCGCCCAATACTTGACTGATCTGGGCGGAAAAGCATTGTTGTTTTCTGTGAAAATGACACATCATGTTTTGATGCCTGACACGCTGCATAAGCCAGCTTCATGATATGCGTTTTTCCCATAACATTTTCGACATATGCCCTTTATAAATCACCTACTAGTATTACTTATTTTCATTATTTTTTAATTTACATATACCCTGCGTCATTGTTCCCATTGGACAAAATGTACACCAAGTTCGAGGCTTATATAACACCATTACAATCAAGCCTAACAACAAAGATGTAAGCATCAAACTATAAAATCCAAAACTAAACTGTGCCACCCAATCAGCTACTGTTCC
>OLRB01001199.1_pt1 | contig 11772 bp, 9 predicted proteins | sample 1672751 | NCBI WGS metagenome assembly OLRB01 (sample SAMEA3136720, study PRJEB25190) | human gut metagenome | biome: human gut; feature: human-associated habitat; material: faeces | place: Austria | collected 2013
TGTATTTAATATATATTTAAATATGTCAAATATTAAATTTTGGAGGGTAGTTATGAGAAAAAGATTTATTAGCTTATTGATGTGTGGAGTTATGTCAATATTAGCGCTAACAGGATGTAGTGGAGGAGAAGAAAAGAAATCAGAGGAAGCAAAACAAGAAGAAAAAGTAATAACTGTTGGATGTAATGGAACAACTATAGGTTGGGCTTCTCAGGGAGAAGACGGTAAAGTAGAAGGATATGATTATGATGTTTGGCAAGAAATAGGAAAGAGAATAGGTTATAAAATAGACTATCAGGTTATGGAGTGGAATACTTTATGGAGTAAGGTAGATCAGGGAAGATTAGATACGGTAGGTAATCAGGTAACTCGTTCGGCTGAAAGAGAAGAAAAATATTATTTATCAGAACCATATGCATACAATGTTTATTGTTTATTATCTGCTAAAAATAATAAAGAACTACAGAGTATGGATGATTTAAAATCAGGAATGAAAATAGCATGCCAGACTAATTCAAGTGATGAGGATATAGTTGATAGTGTAAATAAAACATATAATATAGAACTTGAAAAAACTTATTATGATGGTATGGGAATACAAGACCTTGCATTAGGAAGATGTGATTTATGGCCAAGAGCTGAAACATCTTGTGAAATAACAGTTAAAGAAATGGATGAGTTAAAAATATTAGGAAAAACAAATATATTAGAAGTAAATGTATATGCATTTGCAAAAACAGAAAGAGGAAAAGAACTTTCTAAATTAGTTAGTGGTGCAATAAAAGAAATGCATGAAGATGGAACACTAAAAGAATTATCAGAAAAATGGTTTGGTAAAGATGTGACTGTAAAACCAGAAGGTGCTGAAGAATTAAAATAGGAGTGATTCCTTTATAATTTACAAGTAGATAAACTTTTTTCTATAAAACTATAGAAAAAACCTATACCTATATTTAATTTTACAATTGGACTAAAATTTTAATAAATTATAAAATTGTATTGATACATCTTGGATAGTATTTAAAGTATCAAGATAACTTTATAAAAAATTAAATTATAGTGGAGGTATTTTTATGAAAGCAAAGAAAAAGTTAATTAGCTTGTTAATGTGCGGTGTTATGTCTATAATGGCATTAACTGGTTGTAGTGGGGGAGAAGATAAAGAAGCTGCATCAGAAGAAAAGGTTATATATGTAGGATGTGAAGCTACAACACCTGGTTGGATTCAGTCTACTGATAATGGTGAACTTACTGGATACGATTATGATGTTTGGCAGGAAATAGGAAAAAGAACAGGGTATAAAATAGAATATAAAGTTATGGAATGGGATGGTATGTGGAGTATGCTTGACCAGGGAAGATTAGATTCAGTAGGTGAACAGATATCTATGTCTCCTGAAAGAAAAGAAAAATATAACTTCTCAGAACCATATGCATATAATGTATACTGTTTATTATCAGCAAAAGATAATGAAGAACTTCAGACTATGGACGATTTAAAAACAGGTATGACTATATCTTGTGAAACTAATACAAGTGATGAAAATATAGTTAATGCAATAGATAAACAGTTTGGAATAGAACTTAAAAAGACTTATTACGATGGAATGTCAGTTCAGGACGTTGCACTTGGAAGATGTGATTTATGGCCAAGAGCAGAAACTTCTTGTATAACTACTGTAAAAGAAGTGGATAACTTAAAAATACTTGGTAAAACAGATATATTAGAAGTTAATGCATATCCATTCGCAAAAACAGAAAGAGGAGAAGAACTTTCTAAAGTAGTAAGTGAAGCAATAAAAGAAATGCATGAAGATGGTACTTTAAAGAAATTATCAGAAAAATGGTTTAATACTGATATATCAGAAAGACCTGAAGGTGCTCAGGAATTACAGTAATATATAAAATAAAAATTAGTTATATTTGGCTTTAAAGTATATCTAGTTAAAATAAAATAGTCATAGCTATATATAACTAGCTATGACTATTGTTTTGTTAAAAAATATATAAAAATTTGAAGAAAGGTAATAAAAATATGAGTTTGGAATTTTCATTACAAGTTTTTAAAGATATGTTGGCTGTTTTGCCTGTTACATTATCTTTAACAGTATTTTCATTTATAGCTGCACTTTTATTAGCAATTTTAATAGCAATAATTGATTATTTTAAAGTGCCAGTATTAAGACAAATATTTGGATTTTATGTTTCTTTTTTCAGAGGAACACCTTTAATACCACAGTTATTTCTTCTTTACTTTGGTATTCCAACGTTTATAACATCACTTAGAGATGTTCCTGCATATGTTGTTTGTGTTATAGGTCTTACATTAAATGCTGCGGCATATATGAAAGAAGTTATAAGAGGATCAATTCTTGCAGTGCCGGAAGGACAGAAGGAAGCTGCACTAGCACATGGTATGACTTATATGCAGACAATGACTAGAATTATACTACCTCAGGCAGCTAGAGTTGCAATACCATCATTATTTAATAACCTTGTTGATATAGTAAAAGGTACATCAATGGCATTCACTATTGGTGTAATTGAGATAACAGCAACAGCTAACCTTAGAGCATCAGTTACATTTAATTATTTTGAAGCTTATATGGTATTAATGATTATGTATTGGATAATAATTGTAGGTTTAGAGCAAGTAGAAAAGATTGTAGAGAAAAAGATGTCGAGAGGATATGTAAGATAGAAGAGGTGTTTAAATGATAAAAATAGAGAATCTTCATAAAAAATTTGGTAATTCAGAAGTATTAAAAGGTATAGATTTTGAAGTAGAAAAGGGTCAAGTTGTTGCTATAATAGGTCCATCAGGAACAGGAAAATCAACATTACTGAGATGTATGAATTATTTAGAAACTCCAGAAAAAGGGGTTATAACTATTGGAAATGTTTCTGTAGATGCTGAAAAACATACAAAGGAAGAAGTTCAAAATTTAAGAAAACATTCGGCTATGATATTCCAAAATTATAATTTATTCCGGAATAAAAATGTACTTCAAAATGTAACAGAACCATTGATAACTGCTAAGAAAATGAGTAAAAGTGATGCTGAGAAAGAAGCTATGGAACAGTTAGAGAAAGTAGGTATGGCTGATAAAATCCATCAGTATCCAATAACTCTTTCTGGAGGTCAGCAGCAGAGAGTTGCAATAGCAAGATCTATGGCTACAAAACCGGACATACTTTTATTTGATGAACCAACATCAGCATTAGATCCAGAATGGGTACAGGAAGTTTTAGAAGTAATAAGAAAATTAGCAGAACAGCATTATACTATGTTAATAGTAACTCATGAAATGCAATTTGCAAAAGAGGTTGCGGATAGAATAATATTTATGGATAAAGGAATCATAGAAGAAGATGGAAAACCAGAACAGGTATTAAGCAATCCAAAATCAGAAAGAACACGTGAATTTTTAAAACTTACAAAACTAGCAGATTTATAGTAAAATATATAGGGGGGATTGTTGTAAAAATACAAGAATCCCTTTTATTAATAAAATCAAAAATTGGGGAGATGAAAAAATGGGCAAATATAATTTTGATGCTTATGTAGAAAGAAGAAACACAAACTGTATAAAATGGGATAACTTAGACAAATCATTCCCTAGAGCAAAAGAAGGAGCTCTACCAATGTGGGTAGCTGATATGGATTTTGAAGTAGCAGCACCTATACTAGAATCAGCACACAAAGTTGTAGACAGAAAAGTATTTGGATATAGTACTAGAGAAGTAGATAGATTCTACGATGCAATATTAGGATGGTACAAAAGAAGATTTGACTGGGAATTAGACAGAGAATCAATAATGTTTAGTGGTGGTGTAGTTCCTGCAATATCTATATTATTAAGATTATTAACAGAAGAAAATAACGGTGTAATAATACAGAGACCAGTTTACTATCCATTCACAAATAAAATAAAAGAAAATAACAGAAAAGTAGTAAATAACCCATTAATATATAAAGATGGAAAATATACAATGGATTTTGAAGATTTAGAAGAAAAAGCAGCAGATCCTAATAATAAAGTTATGATACTTTGTTCACCTCATAACCCAATAGGTAGAGTATGGACTGAAGAAGAACTTAAAAAAGTTGTTGAAATATGTAAAAAACACGATGTATTCATAATAGCTGATGAAATACACAATGACTTAATAAGAAAAGGACATAAACATATAAATCTACAGAAATTATGCCCAGAATATAAAGAACATATAGTTACTTGTTTAGCTCCAAGTAAGACATTCAACTTAGCAGGAATGCAGATGTCTAATATAATAATAAACACTCCAGAACTTAGAAATGCTTGGAATGTAGAAGTTTCAAGATGTGGAGCTCAGAGTGGACCAAATCCTTTCGCTATAGAAGCTATAATAGCTGCATACAATGAAAGTGAAGATTGGCTAGATGAATTAAACGAATACTTAGATGGAACAGTTGAATACATAAAGAACTTTGTAGAAGAAAATCTTCCAAAAGTTAAAATGATACCAATAGAAGGAACTTATCTAGTATGGCTTGATTTCAATGAATATGGATTAACTGCAGAAGAATTAGAAACAATAATGCTTGAAGAAGCTGGCTTAATATTCGACGAAGGAACTATGTTTGGAGAAGAAGGAAGCGGATTTGAAAGAATAAATATAGCTTGTCCAAGATCAATAGTAGAAGAATGTATGAATAGAATAAAAGTAGCTTTTGAAAATAGATAATATAATTTACAAAAGATAAAATCAGAGGATCAGTATAAAAATACTGGTCCTTTTTTATTACAATTAAATAAATAGAATGAATATATATCAATGAAATGACTGATTCTAAAAAAATATGAATAATTGTTCATATATTTTTATAAAAAGTATTGCAAAAAAATAGTAAGCAGATTATAATGAATATATGAACAGTTATTCATATATTAAAACGTTAAGAAAGGAGAAATACCTATGAAAAACAAAGAAATAGATTGTTGTACAGAAAAAAAGGTGCATGAAGAAATAGTAGATAAAACCAAAAAAGAAATGCCAAATGATGAAGTACTAGCGGACTTATCAGATTTATTCAGAGTATTTGGAGATACAACCAGGGTGAAGATAATATTTGCACTATTCTCTAATGAAATGTGTGTATGCGATATAGCAGAACTTCTTGGAATGACTCAGTCAGCTATATCTCATCAGTTAAGAGTATTAAAAAATGCTAGATTAGTAAAATTTAGAAAAGAAGGAAAAACTGTATTCTATTCATTGGATGATGAACATATAAGTGAAATATTAAAATGCGGATTGGAACATGTAAACGAAACTTATAGAAGATAAATGCTAGAAATAATAGAGATAATATATCAACAAATAGTTATTAATGTGGATAAAAATAAGCGAATTTTAAAAAAGGAAGTGAATTAAATTGAGTACTAGAGTAGATTTTCTATTAGAAGGTTTAAATTGTGCACACTGTGCGGAAAAAATAAATGACAAAGTCTCAAAATTAGATTATGTAGAAAGCAGCAATATGAATTTTGTAGCTAAAAAATTATCTGTATTCATGGAAAATGAAAATATAACAGAAGCTAATGTGTCTAAAATAGCAAAAATAATTCATGATACAGAAAGTGGATTAACTGTAAGTCTATTAAAGAATAAAGTGCTTGGAGAAGTAAGTTTTGATAATAAGGGAAATATAATCAAGTCAGCTAAAAAAGAAGAAATAGATAAAAATAAAGTTATAAGAGTTGATTTTCTATTAAATAATTTAAACTGTGCACACTGTGCAGAAAAGATAAATGATAAAGTTGCAAAATTAAGCTATGTAGAAAATAGCAATATGAACTTTGTAGCTAAAAAGTTATCTGTATTTGCTAAAGCTGGAGATATTACAAAACAGCATATGTCTGAAATAGCTAAAATAATCCACGAAACAGAAAGTGGTTTAACAGTAAGTTTATTAAAGAATAAAGTTGTAGGAGCTTTAGAATTTGATAATAAAGGAAATATCATAGAATCTGGAACAATAAAAGGAAGTAAAGATTTAAACGTATTATACGCAAATAGAAAAAATAATTCAAAAGAACATCATCACGACCATGGAGAAGAATGCGGCTGCGGAGGCCATCATCATGACCACGATCACGGAGAAGAGTGTGGATGCGGTGACCATCATCATAACGATCACGAGCATGGAGAAGAATGTGGATGCGGTGACCATCATCACCACGATCATGAGCACGGAGAAGAATGTGGATGCGGTAACCATCATGACCACGATCACGGAGAAGAATGTGGATGCGGTGACCATCATCATCACGACCACGAACACGGAGAAGAATGCGGATGTGGAGACCATCATCACGACCACGAGCATGAAGAAAGTAAGCCTAAAAAGGTGGAAAAAAGAAAAGAAAAGAAAGAAATAAACAAAGACCTAATAAAAATAATAATTGGAGTAATCGTATACGCATTTGGAATATATGAAATGGCAGTTGGTAATACAGGTACATTTGGTGTGGTTGTATTTTTAGCAGCATATATTTTAATAGGTGGAGATGTACTTTTAAAAGCTATAAAGAACTTATTTAGAGGACAGGTATTAGATGAAAACTTCCTAATGTCTATAGCTACAATCGGTGCAGTTGCAATAGGTGAATATTCAGAAGCAGTAGGAGTTATGCTATTCTACAAAATAGGTGAATATTTACAGCAGAAAGCAGTTGGTCAGTCAAGAAAATCAATATCTGCACTTATGGAAATAAAAGCAGAATTTGCAAACTTAGTTCAGGGTGGAAAAATGATACAGGTAGACCCTGAAGAAGTTGAAGTAGGCGATGTAATAGCAGTTAAACCTGGAGAAAAAGTACCTCTAGACGGAATTGTAACAGAAGGTGAAGCAATGCTTGATACTTCTGCAATAACTGGTGAATCTGTACTTAGAAGTGTAAAACCAGGAGAAGAAGTTGTATCAGGAACAATAAATACAAACGCATTAATTTATGTAAGAGTAACTAAAGAATACGGAGAATCTACAGTTGCTAAAATACTTGATATGGTTGAAAATGCAGGAAGTAGAAAATCTCAGACAGAAAACTTTATATCAAAATTCTGTAGATATTACACTCCAATAGTTGTTGGATTGGCATTAGCTGTAGCATTTATACCACCACTAGTTATTGAAGGTGCTGTATTTAGAGATTGGTTATACAGAGGATTAATATTCCTAGTAGTTTCATGTCCTTGTGCATTAGTATTATCAATACCTCTAAGTTTCTTTGGTGGAATAGGATCTGCATCTAAAAACGGTATACTTATAAAAGGAAGTAACTATTTAGAAGCTTTAAGAAAAGCAAACACAGTAGTTCTTGATAAGACAGGTACTATAACTAAAGGTGTATTCAAGGTTACAGAAATAAATCCTGTTGGAATGTCAGAAGATGAGTTATTAAAATATGCAGCTATTGCAGAAGCAAACTCAAATCATCCAATAGCAAAATCTATAATGGAAAGCTATAATGAAAAATTTGAAGAAGAAGTAAAATTAAGTGAAATAGACAAGTACGAAGAAATAGCAGCACATGGTATAAAAGTTTTATACAATGGTAAAACAATACTTGCAGGAAGCTCTAAACTTTTAGATAGTGAAAATATAGAATACAAAAAAATAGAAGAAAGCGGAACAACTGTATATGTTGCAGTAGACGGAAAATTTGCAGGATGTATAGTAATATCTGATGAAGTTAAAGAAGATAGTAAAAGAGCAATAGAAGAAATGAGAAAAGTTGGAATAACAAATGTAGTTATGCTAACTGGTGATAATGAAGCTGCTGCAGCTAAAATAGCTAAAGAAGTTGGAGTAAACAAACATTATTCAGGACTTCTACCTAATCAGAAGGTCGAAATACTTGAAGAAATCGCAAATGAAAATAGTACAGGAAACACAATATTCATAGGTGATGGTATAAATGATGCCCCAGTTTTAGCTAGAGCAGATGTTGGTATAGCAATGGGTGGTGTTGGATCTGATGCTGCTATAGAAGCAAGTGATATAGTATTTATGACAGATGAATTATCAAAACTACCTATAGCTAAGAGAATATCTGAAAAAACAAATAAAATTGTTTGGCAGAATATAGTATTTGCAATGGGTGTAAAAGTAATAGTAATGCTTATGAGTACAGGTGGAGTTGCAAATATGTGGGAAGCAATATTTGCAGATGTAGGTGTTGCATTAATAGCAGTATTAAATGCAATGAGAACACTTAAAGAATAGTTTTAAGCTAATATAATTTAGTAGCTTAATAAACAAAAGTATAGAAAAATAGAAACTCTTTATATAGATACAATTATTTTTTAGTACTGTAAAAAAAATAATTGTATACATCTAAAAATAAATAAATTAACAATAAAACACACATATTTTATAAAAATAAAAATAAAATATGTGTGTTTTTTGAAAATTATAATTAATTAAAAAAATATATTGTAATTGAATAAAATAGATGATATTATAAAAAGCAGATGGATAAGTTGTATTTATAAATATTAATAAAATCTATTAGGAACTCTGGAGAGTCTCCAAAAAAGGGGCGCCGAAGGTGTACGCAAACTTGGTTTGCAAATCTCTCAGGCAAAAGGACAGAGCAGTAAGGCAGATTAAATTTTAAAAGTCTGTTTGCAAATGTTCTACTCTTATTTTTTGGAGCTGATATATCAGCTCTATTTTTATTTCCAAAAATAAAAGAAAAGGAGAGTAAACGCATGGAATTATTTTTAGACAATCTATTAGACATAGTAGTAGCCGTAAATGGATTTTTATGGAATTTCTTACTACTATTCATCTTATGTGGAGTTGGAATATACTACACATTCAAATTAAAATTTATACAGGTTAGAAAATTTGGAGAGGGCTTCAGATTAGTGTTCGGAAACCTAAAATTAAATGGTGAAAAGAAAGAACACGGTGAAATGACACCTTTCCAGTCATTAGCAACAGCTATAGCAGCTCAGGTTGGTACAGGCAACTTAACTGGTGCAGCTACAGCACTTCTTTCTGGTGGACCAGGGGCTATATTCTGGATGTGGATTAGTGCATTCTTTGGAATGGCGACAATATATTCAGAAGCAACTCTTGCTCAGAAATATAAAGCAGTTGTAGATGGCGAAGTAACAGGAGGACCTGTATACTACATCAGAGCTGCATTTAAAGGAAAATTTGGTAAAGTCTTAGCAGCGACATTCTCAGTATTAATAATATTTGCACTTGGATTTATGGGTAATATGGTTCAGTCAAACTCAATTGGTGCGGCATTCTCAGAAGTTTTTGCAAGTAGAAATATAAACATACCTCCAATAACAGTTGGTTTATTAATAGCTGTAGTAGCGGGATTTGTATTTATAGGTGGAACACAGAGATTGGCATCAGTTGTTGAAAAAATAGTACCTATAATGGCATTCGTATATATAATAGGAAGTTTAGCTTTAATAGGAATGAATATATCAGAAGTTCCTGAAGCTTTTAAAATGATAATAGTTGGAGCATTTAATCCAAAGGCAGTACTTGGTGGTGCAGTTGGTATATCTATAAAAGAAGCTATACGTTACGGTGTAGCAAGAGGATTATTCTCTAATGAAGCTGGTATGGGTTCTACACCTCATGCACATGCAAGAGCAGCAGCTAAAAACCCTCATGAACAGGGATTAACAGCTATGGTTAGTGTATTTATAGATACTTTCATAATATTAAACTTAACAGCATTCTCTATATTAACTAGTGGTGTTTTAGATTCAGGAAAAGAAGGTATAGCACTTACTCAGACAGCTTTCGTAAATACTTTTGGTAGTGGAGGAGATTTATTTATAGCAATATGCTTATTATTCTTCGCATTCTCTACTATACTTGGATGGCATTTCTTTGGACGGATAAACGTAAAATACTTATTCGGACAGAAGGCAGTAAAAATATATTCACTAATAGTTATACTATTTATAATAGTTGGATCTACATTAAAAGTTGAATTAGTTTGGCAGTTAGCTGACTGTTTCAATGGTTTAATGGTTATACCAAATGCTATAGCACTATTTGCACTTAGTGGAGTAGTAATGGGGATATACAAGAAATATGTAAATGGAGATTCAGATAAGGATCAAAAATAAACTATAAATTTTCATATTAAAAGTATAAAATTATAAGTATAAGATTGATTGATTTAAATAATAGTAAAATCGGAATATATTAAGTGAGTTTATAGTATTGATTTTGGTGGTGCGAAATCAATATTAAATATAAAGTTAAGATTTAAGATTCAAAAAACAAAACAATGAAAAAGAGATGTAATAGAAAAATCTGTTACATCTCTTTTTCATTGTTCTTAAAATATATTTATTCCTCTGAGCCAAACATAGCACATAATTTTTTTCCTAATGTATCACAGCAAAGTCCTAATATTATACCTGCTGCAATAGAAGGTATTATCATAAAGTCCCCACCAGCAGCAAATGTAGAGAATGAACCCATGAACGCCCCTGGAACGAATGAGATTATACCTATTTTTCCACCTGCACACATAAGGAATGTAGTTACAAATGTAAATACAAGGCCTATCTGGGCAAAGTCTATCTGATTTCCTAAATGAACTGATATTAATGCATAAGCCACACCACTTCCAACACAAGCAAAAGTAAGTGGAAGAGCAGAAACACCTTTTTTAGGTCCAGCAAAATAAGCTGTACATCCTGCAAAACCAGCCCAACCTAAAAGACCTGTCGCATTTGCAATAACCATCCAAACTGTACAAAGAAGAGCTGTTGCAAAAGCTGATAGAGTATTATTAGATAATTTTTTTGACATATATTTCTCCTTATAAAAAAATAGTTGATATATCTATATAGACATATCAACTAATTATATCAATGTATAGAGTAAAATATCAATACAATAATTTATAAAACATAGAAGAATACACAGAAGAAGTGGCATAGACTTCCAAGGATTATAAATATATGGAAAATTTCGTGGAAACCGAAATGTTTAAACTCTAAAAATTTTGGTTTAGTAGCATATATTACAGCGCCTATTGTGTAGAATAATCCTCCTACAACAAGAAGCATAAGTCCACTAAGTGAAAGTGCATGATAAAGTGGAACTATAAGGGCTACAGAAACCCAACCCATTGCGATATATATTATTGTAGAAATCCAACGAGGACAATTAAACCAAATTAGTTTAAAGCAGACACCCGCAATAGCTGCAATGCTGACTATTGCAAATAAAGCATATCCGCCTTTGCCATTTAGTGAAATCATACAAAATGGTGCATATGAACCAGCTATCAACACAAATATCATAGAGTGATCTATTTTTCTCAGCCAAGCGATAACTTTATCTGAAGAAATAACCAAATGATATACAGTAGAAGCTGTATATAAAAGAATCATACTTATTCCAAAAATTATCACAGAAGTTATAGCTAATGGAGTAGGCATTACTATAGAAGTTTTAATAACTAGTGCTAAAAGTCCAACAAAAGATAAAATAGCACCAAATAAATGAGTAAATCCATTGCCAGGTTCTCTTACATAATTGAAACTCAAAACAATTCCTCCTTTTCAAACGGTTATAGCCGTTAATTTTAAAATATATTACTTACATTTGTTAATATCTTAAAAAATAGTTTAATGATATTATCCCAAAATAATCAAACGTATAGATATTATTATACTACATATTATATACTTAATGCTTTAAATTTACATTTAATTATTCTAAAAACA
>OLRB01001203.1_pt1 | contig 11751 bp, 10 predicted proteins | sample 1672751 | NCBI WGS metagenome assembly OLRB01 (sample SAMEA3136720, study PRJEB25190) | human gut metagenome | biome: human gut; feature: human-associated habitat; material: faeces | place: Austria | collected 2013
AAAGAGTCCGATAAAAAATATTTATTGTTCGGGCTCTTATAAATTCTATTTAATTTTTTCTATTTTTTATTGCTTCTTTTATAAATTCAATTACATTCTCACTAACAGCATTTGTTCCACCTATTATAGTTGCTTTTTCTATTTTTGAGTTAGTTATATATTTTTCAACTGATTTTGGAAGAGTATCTTTTTTAACTAATAATACTGGTGCTTTTTTTCTTCCAGCATAGTTTCCAGCTATTAATGCATCTGGGAATTTTTCTCCTATTACATATACTCCTAATTTTGAATTTGGATAAGATTCTTTAGCTATAACTAGCTATAACTGTTGCTGTTTCGTATCTATCTTTTCCACCAAATCTTGATACTACTTTAGCACCATCGTATACATTAGAATCTTTTTTATTATTTTCTTCTATAGCAAAACCATTTTTAATCTGTTTTTCAATATTATTTGATATTTCTTCCTCAAGTCCTGCTATTTTTATAGTTTCTATATCCCATTCAGCCAATGCCTGTTTTGTATAACTTGGGATAGAATCTTTTTTAGTTAAAAGTATTGGTGCATTGTCTTTTACAGCCATAGATGTCATTGATAGTGCATCTGGATAATTTTCTCCTGAAGCAAGTTCTACTATATTTTTATTTCCATTTTCTCTAATCTTTATTGCTATCTTTCTAGCTGTATCGTATCTGTTTACACCGTCAAATCTGAATACATCATAACCCTTGTTTATTAATTCATCCACTACTTTTTTGGATACTGCATCATATCCACCACTTATGTATATTTTTTAGCTCCAAGTCTTTCTATTTCTTTAAGAGTTCTTTCTGGTAGTTTATCTTTATATGTAAATAACGCAGCTGCCTTTATTTGTATAGCAAATGGATTTGCAGTAAGCACGTCCGTATATCTTTCACAGTTTGCAAGTACTACAGCATTTGTTCCATTTGGGAATAGATCTTCACTTGCATCTATAGATGTGTCAACTCTGTCTCCACCCTCTATTCTATCTGGTTCTTCTGGTTATGGCTTCTGCTCTGGTTTTGTTGGTGGTATTACTATTCCTCCACCTTCAGAACTATTCTTTACAAACTCTCATGTTCCTATAAATTCTACATCAGTAGTTACGTTACTTTGATTTTCTGATTTCCATCCATTAAATCTCCAGCTTCCATCATCTGCTTTTATATCTTCATATTTAGTTGTTGGTGCAGATATTGAACTACATTTTTTACCTTAGTTGCTTTTGGTAATTTAGGTAATTTGTCATTTGGAAGATTTTTTCCACTTGTTTCACTTATAAAACTATACGTTACATTAAATTTTGTAATTCGTTTATTTGTTACAAGTGCTGCAAATCCAAAGCTTTGATTACCTGTAATTTCAAATTCACCATTTTCTCCAATATCATTATGCAAATTGTTATTATTTCCTAACGGTTGATATTTGTTGTTATCTTTATCAAATTCATAGTCTTGAGTTGTTGCTGTTTGAACTACTTTATATTTACCATTATTTAGATAGTCAAATTTTAATTTTCCTTTATTGTCAGTTGTGCCTTCAAACTTTTTAACCCATTGTCCATTTTCTTCCTTTTGAAGTTCGAATTTAGCTCCAGAAATTGGTGTTTTCTTATCAGCTTCATCCACTAAAAGCAATGCTATACTATTTTTTCTAACACTGCCAAATCCATCTCCATTATTTATAATAAATTTCGCGGCATTTCCACTAATACTTGGTTTAGTATTTCCATTCTCTTTTGAAGTTCTTATTGCTTTATTTACTACTTCCTTCTGTCCTTCTATTTCTGACTTCCTTCTCTTTGAGCATAATAATTTCCTTTTTTTACGTCATACCATCCATTATAAGTTTTATCTTCTGTTGCTTTAGTTATAGTTGGAACAACTGCATATATTTTCATAGAATCTTCATCTATATATCCTTTTTTAGTTATTTCATCCTTAACAATGAAATTTTCATGATATACTAATTCTCTTTCTTTATCTCCAGTTGCTACCATTGAACCATATAAATCCATAGAACCTATTGGATTTACTTCTATACTTGTTACACTTCCTAAATTATTATTTGTACTCCAAGCATTTTTCCATAGTACATCAATATCTACTGGATCTGGATTATTTCCTGTTCCAGATTCTTCTTTCTTTTTATAAATTGCAATATTTTTTGATGCATTTCCTATTGTTATTGTTTTTTCTACAAATTCTTTACTATCTTCAACAAGATTATTATTTGTTTTAAATTTATTAACTGACTTTATAGCCCCCATTATTTCTGTTGCATCTATATCTTTAGATATTTTAAACTTAACCTTTATTTTATTATTAAGTTGTTCTGCATATATGTATGCTTTTAATATTTCTTCTTTATTACTATCCTCTACGGGTACTTCTAAAGTTTCATTATTTTCTATAGTAAAAAACTCTCCTATATTAGTGTCTATTAAATAGACTTCACCTTTTTTAAATGCTTGCCCCCCTTTTTCTATTCCAAATTTAAATGTGAATCCAGTATTTTCATCTTCATATATCTTTTCATTTTCCATAATATCTGATATTTTTATAACTATATTTGTATTCTGTCTGGTTTTTACAATATTATCAAAGGCTAGTATTGTTTCTGCCGTATTTAAAAACAACATTGTAAAAACAGTTATAGTCACAAAAATTTTTTTCTTCTACTATATTTGGATATTTTGTAGATAGTTATTTTGTTATTTAATACGATAAATTAAAACTTAAATAATTTTTCAAATAAAAATGGGCTATTGAAAACAATAACCCATTTTTTATATTTAAAATTTTATTAAATTCTTATAAAACTCTTGAAGATCCTTTGTATATTATGCCAGCTTTTGCATCTACTGTTACTATATCTCCATCTTTAACAGTATTAGTTATGTTAGCTACTGATACAACTACTGGAGTATTAAGGTTTAATCCAACTATAGCTGCGTGAGAAGTCATTCCTCCAAATTCAGTAACTATAGCTGCTGCATCTTCTATATATCCGTTCATATCTTTATCAGTTGTTTTGGCAACTATTATATCGCCTTTTTTGAAATCTTTTATTTCTCCATTTTCGTTTGCTAATCTAACTCTACCTTCAACAGTGCCATTACCTATACCAACACCATTTCCAAGTACTTCACTTATAACGTGAACTTTTATTAAGTTAGTTGTTCCGCTTACACCTACAGGAACACCTGCTGTTATTACAACTAATTCTCCATTTTTAACATATCCGTTTTCTATTGAAGCTTCTATAGATTTTTCTATAACTTCATCTGTATTTCCTGCTAAAGCAGATTTTATTGGGCAAACACCCCAAGTTAATGCAAGTCTTCTCATAACCGCTTCGTTGCTTGTAGCTGCTATGATTGGAGCCTGTGGTCTAAATTTAGATACCATTTTTGCAGTGTATCCTGAAGAAGTTGAAGTTATTATTGCTGAAGCATTTAAATCAACTGCAGTAGTACAAGTAGCATGACTTATTGCATCTGTTACTGTAACATTTTTAGAACCTTTTTCTTTTAACATTCTGTCGTAGTCTAAAGTCTGTTCTATTCTCTTAGCTATACTAGCCATTACTTTAACAGCTTCTACTGGATATTTACCAGCAGCAGTTTCTCCAGAAAGCATTATTGCATCTGTTCCATCATATATAGCATTTGCAACGTCTGTAACTTCTGCTCTTGTAGGTCTTGGATTTCTTATCATAGAATCAAGCATCTGAGTAGCAGTTATAACTGGTTTAGCTAATTCATTACATTTTTTGATTATCATTTTCTGAACTATAGGTATTTCTTCAGTTGGTATTTCAACACCAAGGTCACCTCTAGCAACCATTATACCATCTGAAACCTGTAGTATTTCATCTATGTTTTCAACACCTTCCTGGTTTTCTATCTTAGAAAGTATTAAAACATCTCCAGCGTTATTTTTTTCAAGTATTTCTCTTATAGCTAGTACGTCAGAAGCTTTTCTAACGAATGATGCAGCTATCATGTCTATACCTTCTTCTATACCAAATTCTATATCGCTTATATCTTTTGGTGTTATAGCTGGTAAGTTTATTTTTACTCCTGGTACATTTACACCTTTGTGATTTTTAACTATTCCAGAGTTTTCTACTATACATTTTATATTTCCATTTTCAACAGATTTAACTCTTAGTCCAACTAGACCGTCATCTATTAATATAGAATCCCCTTCTTTAACGTCATCTGCTAATCCTTTGTAGCTTACTGTACATATTTCTTTTGTACCAACTACTTCATCCATTGTTATTGTAAACTCAGATCCTTCTTCAAGAAGAACTTCTGGGTCTGCAAAGTTACCAGTTCTTATTTCTGGTCCTTTTGTATCAAGAAGTATAGCTATTGGTTTATTTAGTTCTTCTCTAACTTTTTTAACCATGTCTATTCTTCCCTTGTGCTCTTCATGAGAACCATGAGAGAAGTTGAATCTACATACGTTTAATCCGTTTAATATAAGTTCTCTTAAAACATCTTCACTCTGTGATGCTGGTCCTAGTGTACAAACTATTTTTGTTCTTTTAATATCGTTTAACATATCTTTCCTCCTTGTATAGAAAGCTCTTTTTTGTATGAACTACTTTATATTATATAGAAAGTACTTTTGCCATTTCGTATAATTCTCTATTGAATGTTTTAGGCATAGCTAAAGCTTCCTGTATATCCATATCTATTATTTTGTTGTCTTTTATACCAACAACTCTTGAAGATTTTCCTTCAAGTAATAATTCAACTGCTCTGTATCCAAATCTACTAGCTAGTATTCTATCAAATGCAGTTGGGCTACCACCTCTCTGAACATGTCCTAAAACAGTTACTCTTACATCTGCTCCTGCTTCTTCAGTTAAAACTTTTTTAAGGTCTGATGCACTACCAACTTTTTCAACACCTTCAGCCATAACTATTATACTGTGTCTTTTTCCTCTTTTCTGAGTTGTTTTTAATCTAAGTGCTATATCGTCAAGTTTTATTTCTACTTCTGGAACTATTATTGTTTCAGCTCCCCCTGCTATACCTGCGTATAGAGCTAAATCTCCACAGTTTCTACCCATTACTTCAACTATATTTACTCTTTCATGAGAAGAAGAAGTATCTCTTATTTTACCTATAGCATCTATTACAGTATTCATAGCTGTATCAAATCCTATTGTATAGTCTGTATATTCTAAGTCGTTATCTATTGTTCCTGGTATACCTATTGCTGGGAATCCCATTTCACTTAATTTTTTAGCTCCGTTGAAAGATCCGTCTCCACCTATAACAACTAAGCAATCTATTCCGTATTTTTTAAGTACTTTTACCCCTAATTTTCTACCTTCTTCTGTTTTAAATTCTTCACATCTTGAAGATTTTAATATTGTACCACCTCTGTGGATTATATCACCAACTGAAGAAAGGTTCATTTCTACTAAGTCTTCTTCTAAAAGACCTTTGTAACCTCTGTTTATTCCGTATACTTTACATCCGTAGTATATAGCAGATCTTACAACCGCTCTTATTGCGGCGTTCATTCCTGGAGCATCTCCACCACTTGTTAAAATACCTATTGTTTTCATTGAGTCATACCTCCTAAAAATTTTTTCCTATTCTATCTAAATTTTTACCAAGGACATTTTATGTCCCTATATTTAATTTTTATCCCACAAGAATTAAAAAATTAAAATGTCCTTTTTCTTAAAAGTCCATTTTGTGTTATTATATCACAAAAAGTCGTTAAATTATCATTAAATTTGAATTTTATTTTGCTTTATATTATAAATACATCTTAGGTGTTTACTATTTGAAATGTGATACACTATTAGTATCGTTACCAAATATTTATGCTTACTCTTTATGCCTAAATTCACTCTATTTAAGCCATTTATGAGTAACAATAAAAAAAGGGAGTATTTTTGAAATTACTCCCCTTAAAAATAAATTTTATTTTGTTTTTCAAATACAATCTAATTATTTTTACTCAAATTCTAGTATAATATTTGTTTTATTTTTCATAAAGATGACATGCAACTTGAGTTCCATTTTCCAAAGTTGTCCATTTAGGTTCTTCAGACATACATTTTTCTGTTTTATAAGGGCATCTAGTATGGAATCTACATCCACTAGGTACATCCACAGCACTAGGCATGCTACCTTCTAAAACTATTCTTTTCTTTTTCTCATTGGGATGATTTATAGGAACAGAAGATATTAAAGCTTGAGTATACGGATGTTTTGGATTGTTGTAAAGCTCAGATGCCTTTCCATACTCAACTATTTTTCCTAAATACATAACCGCTATGTCATCACAGAATGACTTAACAACACTGAAGTTATGTGATATAAACACATAAGTTAATCCAAATCTTTCTTTTAAATCTAACATTAGATTTAGTATCTGAGACTGTATTGATACGTCTAGAGCTGCAGTTGGTTCATCTGCAACTATGAACTTAGGATTCATAGCAAGAGCCCTTGCTATACCTATTCTCTGTCTCTGACCGCCACTGAACTCATGTGGGTATCTAAACATACTGGTTTTGTCCATTCCACATAAAGCTAATATTTCTTCTGTCTTTTCTTTTACTTCTTTTCCAGTTGCTATTTTATGTTTTTTTATTCCTTCAGATACTATACTTTCAACACTTTTTCTTGGATCTAAACTTGCATACGGATCCTGGAAAATCATCTGTATCTCACTTCTCATTTTACTCATTTCTGAAGGAGATAATTTCTCACCCTTTTCTACATCAAATATAACTTTTCCATCATATACAACTCTTCCACCTGTTGGTTCAGTTAAGTTTAATATAGTTTTACCCATTGTAGATTTACCACATCCAGATTCTCCAACAATACCAACTATACTATTTTCTTTTATCGCAAGACTTACTCCATCTACTGACTTTACAAACTCCTTAGCCTTACCAAAAGCGCCTTTTCTTATTGGATAGTATTTTTTTAGGTCAGAAATTTCAAATATAATTTTATTATTATCCATTTTTAACTTCCTCCCTTACTAAATCTTTAGCTTTTAGACACCTAACCTTATGTCCTTTGCTTATTTCTATCATTTCTGGTTCTTTTTCTAGACATTCTTTAGATGCCATTTTACATCTCTTGTAGTAAGGACATCCCTGTACTTTTTCATATAGATTTGGTACATTTCCATCTATTGATCTAAATCTTCCATCAAAATTATCTGGCATGGCTGCAAGTAAATCTATTGAATATGGATGTTTTGCATTATCAAAGAATTCAAGAACACTACATTCTTCCACAACATTTCCAAAATACATAACAGCAACTCTTTGCGCCATTTCAGCTATTACACCTAAATCATGTGTTATAAGAATTATTCCACTATTATTTTCATTTTTTATCTCTTTTAATAAATCTAATATTTCAGCCTGAGTTGTAACATCAAGTGCAGTAGTAGGCTCATCAGCTATGATAATATCGGGTTTACATATCATCCCCATAGCTATCATTATTCTCTGTTTCAAACCACCACTAAGCTCAAATGGATATTTATCAAGTATCTTTTCAGCATCTGGTATATTAAGTCTTGATAATAACGCTACAAGTTCTCTACGACAATCCTTTATTTTCTCAGGCATGTGTATTTTATAAACCTCTTTAAGCTGTTTAAAAACTGTTACAACTGGATTTAGAGAAGTCATAGGTTCCTGGAATATCATAGATATTCTATCTCCTCTAAATTTACATAGTTCTTTTTCACTTAACTCTAATAAATTCTTTCCATCAAATATTATCTCTCCAGAATCTATACTACCAGTTCTATCGTCTATAAGTCCCATTATTGCAAGTGAGCTTACACTTTTCCCACTTCCAGACTCTCCTACTATTCCTAGTATTTCTCCTTCATTTACTGAAAAACTAACACCTTTTACCGCATTAACTTTTCCCATTATTGAGTCGAAGGAAACTTTAAGATCTTTTACTTCTAATATACTCATATCATTTCCTCCTACATTTTTATTTTGGGATCAAGGGCATCTCTTAGCCCATCACCTACAAAGTTTATAGATAATACCATTAATATTATAAGTCCTCCAGCTGGTAGCCATAACCACCATTCTCTCTGAAGTGTACCTATATTCTGAGCTGCAATTAACATATTTCCCCAACTTGGCTGTGGTAATCTTACACCTATTCCTAAGAAACTTAGAGATGCTTCTGTTAATATACCATTTGCTATAGCTAATGTAGCTGCAACTAAAACCGGTGACATTATATTTGGAAGTATATGGTCTTTTATTATTTCAAAAGAAGATAATCCCATAGCCTTAGCAGCCATTATGTAGTCATTTTCTTTTATAGATAATATTTCTGCCCTTACAATTCTAGCTATATTTGGCCACATAAGAAGTCCTATAATAAGTATAAGATTTTTTATTCCAGGCCCTAGTACCGCTGCTGCAGATACTGCTATTACGAAGAATGGGAAACACATTATAACATCTATAATTCTCATTATAACCCGGTCTACCATTCCTCCAAAATATCCTGCTATAGCACCCATGATAACACCTATTAAAAGCTGTAGTGTCATTGATGCTAGTCCAACTAATATAGAAACCCTTCCACCGTATAAAAGTCTTGTAAGAACATCCCTTCCAAGCTCATCTGTACCTAAAATATGTTCTGAATTTGGAGCCTTACTTATCATAGTAAGATCAGTCCGGCTAACTGTATAATCTGTAAGTAATGGTGCTGCTATTGATAAAATTGCTAAAATAATTATTGCAACCAATCCGATAACAGCTAATTTATTTCTCATAAATTTTTTAAACGATATTTCTGTCAATGATACATATACTTCATCATTATTATTTCTGTTTTTAGATTTTAATATATCCACTAGCAACACCTCCTATTTAGATAATCTTATTCTTGGATCTACAAATACATAAAGTATATCTGCTAATATATTTGCAAATACTATTACAACAGCTATAAGCATAGTTATACCCATTACAAGCATATAGTCTCTGTTCATTATTGCATTGTAGTTTAATGTACCTATTCCCGGCCACACAAATACTGTCTCTGTTATAAGAGCTCCTGACACTAATGATGGTAACTGCATACATAAAACTGTAACTATTGAAATCATTGAGTTTCTAAGACCATGAGTCCAAACAGCCTTATTTTTTGTAAGTCCTTTAGCCTGAGCTGTTCTCATATAATCCTGACTTAAAGCATCTACCATAGATGATCTTGTATATCTGATAAGTGTAGCAGTCTGAGTTAAAGATAGTACCGATACTGGAAGTATCATATGTTTTATAACGTCTAAAACGCGATATATTCCTGTATATCCACCATATAGTGATTCCATACCCGATGATGGAAGTATCGCTAAATCATATCCGAATATCTTTACAAGTATCAAACCAAAGAAGAATGTAGGTATAGATATTCCTACGAAAGATAATATAGTAACTAAATAATCAACCCAAGTATTTGATTTAGATGCTGTTACAACACCTATTACTATTGCTAATATAGAACTTATTACAAATGAAGCTACTGATATTAATATTGTGTTTCCTAATGCTTCTATAATTATTCCGAATGCAGGTGCATTATACTGAGTTGAATATCCAAAGTCTCCAGTAAGAGCCCTTCCTACCCATTTGAAATACTGAACTGGTATTGGATCATAGTATCCTATTTCTCTAAGCATCTTTTCAACTACTTCAGGTGCTAAATTAGGATTTATCATGTGCATATATGGATTACCTGGCTGTAAATGTATAAGTGTAAATACAGTAACCGATACACCAAATAAAACTATCAATGCAACACCAATTCTTTTTAATAAGAATTTTTTCATTTTTTTCCTCCTATTTTTATTTTTCCTTTTTCTCTATAAAAAAGGCTGTTCCAAGGAACAGCCTAATTTTTCAATCATTATCTATTATTTTATTACCCAGTTGTGTACATTATAGAATTCGTTGAATGTTGAAGGTTTGTATCCTTCTAAACCAGGATTGTAAACTCTTTCTACGTTCTGGCAGAATAAGTAAGCTTCTGGTACATCTCTATTTAATATTTTAGCAAATTCGCCATAAATAGATTTTCTTTCATTCTGATCTAATGTAGCATTTCCTTCTTCTATTAATTTATCTGTTTCTGGATTGTTGTAAGCAACTATGTTGTATCCTATAACACCAGGTTCATTAGATATAGCAGCAGAATCCCACATTGGTTTTGGATCTGGATCTAATGATAAAGTATTACCCATCATATATAAATCGAAGTCATGGTTAGCAACTGCTTTATCCATTAAAGCTGAGTATTCCATAGTATCTATTTCTACAGCTATTCCTGCAGCTTTTAAAGATTCCTGTATAGCTGTTGCAGTTTTCTGTCTAACTTCATGGTCATTCTGGCAATCTATTGTAAGTTCTAATTTTTCACCATTAGCATTTTCAACTATACCATCGCCATCTTTGTCTTCCCAACCAGCTTCTTTAAGAAGTGATTTAGCTTTTTCTACATCGTATTTGTACTGTTCTAATTCTGATTCTTCAGGATATGCCCAGCTTGATGGTAGAAGTGGCGCATTTACTATTGAGCCTCTTCCTTCAACTATGTTGTCAAGTATACTCTGACGGTCTATAGCGTACATTATAGCCTGACGAACTTTTGCATCTTTAAGAGATTCTTTTCTTAAGTTGAATCCCATGTATGTGAACATATAGTTATCATAAGAAACTGTTTTTAATCCTTCAGATGTTAATGCATCTATATCAGCCTTTCTTAATGATTCAACATTAGCTATATCAACATTTCCACCTTTAAATTCAGCCTGAGTAGTATCAGCATTTATAGCTTTAAATACTAGGTTAGGAGTTTTAACTTCTCCGCCAAAGAAATCAGTAGCTGCTTCAAATTTAACATGTGAACCTGTTTTGTATTCAGTTAATTTATATGGTCCACAACCTACTGGGTTGTTTAATAATTCTGTCTGTTTTGTCCATTCTCCTGGATCTACTTTTGACCATATATGTTCTGGTATTATTTCTACGTTTCCTAAGTTTGTAACACCAGGAGCATATACTTTTTCAAATTCTATTTCTATAGTTTTATCATCTATAACTTTTATACCTTCTATATCTTCTGCTTCACCATTGTGATATGCTTCAGCACCTTTTACAGCCTGAACATCACCGTAGTATCCACCTGTGTAGTTTGGATCTGCCATTGCTTTGAAAGTATAAGCAACGTCATTAGCTGTAACTTTTTCACCGTCATGCCATACAGCTTTGTCACTTAGAGTATAAGTTATTTTTTTCATATCATCTGATACTTTAGATTCAGTAGCTAGATATGGTTCCTGCTCACCTTTATCATTAACAGTCATTAATGATGCATAAACAACAGATGTAACATATTTATCTATGTTTATGTTAGATATTAATGGGTTGAATATACCTTCTGGTGCAGTATTCATAGAATAAACTATTGTATCCTTAGCCTGTCCTGAAGAACTTCCGCCACCTTTGTTTCCACATCCAACAAGAAGAGATGCAGATAATACAGCCGCTAGAGCAACGCTTAATAATTTTTTTGCTTTCATCGTTTTTCTCCTTATTTATTTGTATGAAGCTAAATACGTATTTATTTCACAATCTATTCAAATTTATTATATGGAAATTTTTTTATGTTGTAAAATAGTTTG